>Ga0209091_10000023_pt1 | contig 155049 bp, 140 predicted proteins | sample ArcticOcean_MG_C_6_FD_187438 | JGI IMG/M metagenome (GOLD analysis project Ga0209091, IMG submission 187438) | Marine microbial communities from western Arctic Ocean - ArcticOcean_MG_CB8_128 (SPAdes) (version 2) | ecosystem: Environmental > Aquatic > Marine > Oceanic | place: Arctic Ocean...
AAAAAAAAAAAAAAAAAAAAAATAAAAACATCCAATCTAGAAAAAATGTCTCATCAAGAAATGTGTCCTGAAAAATGGAAAGAATTAATTGATGCAAAAATAAAACGTGATAAAAATATGACATCTGTGAATATGTCGGCAGCCACCGATGAATTTAAATGTTTTAAATGTGGGAAGAGAAAATGCACTTATTACCAATTACAAACGAGATCTGCAGACGAACCCATAACGACTTTTATAAGTTGTTTGGTATGTAGTAATCGGTGGAAATGTTAAAAATTAATATATATATATTTTAAATATATATTAATGGATGAAACAATAATAGAATATTATTATTGGGATGAAAATAAAAGAATAAATAAAACAGGGACGAGTCATTCAAGCAATATGGACGCAGATATATCTGGGTGGTATGAGGTACCAGGAGAGAATTATGATGATTTTAACGGAGAATATTTTAAACAAAGTCACGGCAATATTTTCAAACCGTTAAAATTAACATATAACATACTATATGATAATAGTGGAAATCCATATAATAATTTGAACATAACAAATGAATCAGGAATAGGAAACGAGAGATATATTTATATTTTTAAACCAAAGGAATTTGGGGATGACGATATGTCAGATAATACAATAGACAAAATTATTAAAGATATTGACACCACAATTGAAATTGGAAAAAACGATGTTTCTGCAAATAATTTTGATACTAATTTTAATGTTGAATCTAAATTTAAAACTTTATCATTTGATATAAGCGAAAATAAAGATTATGGAAGATTGGAGAATCCAAGAAATTTTATTTTAAGACCAGGTAAATGGTTTTTTGTATTGGATGGTAGTGGAAATTCTTCTGACGGTATAGTAATTAATAAAGAGCATAAAAATCGTATATTTGTATCAAGTATTAAAATACCACACGTTGATTTTTTATATGATAATAAAAAAATAAATATGGAACTTAATAATATTACATTTGATAAAATTTTTTTAACTATTGGCAATTCTGATTTGGTAAATATGCGTAATTATTTTTCAAAATATTATACAACTTTAGGTAAATCAAATAATGAGTCAAATAAAGATTATATGAGAATATTTTTTGAATTTTTATTATGGACACCAAATAATATTAATAATAACGATGGATTGGTAAATTCTAGTGGTTGGTTTTTACCAGATAATTATAGTGGAATTACTGATGCAAGAATACAAGAAACCCCAACATACTATTTAGATAACGATTTAAATCAAACTTTATATACTGGATATAGTAATAATGAACCGGGGTTGGATCAAAATTATGTTAGTCATAGAAGTAGGGTATTTTACGCGAATCATATAGTTGGATACCAATATAATGCTGCCAATTCACGTGGTATATATACTTATCCCGGGAAATCATTTGTAGGCAATGCAAACACTGAAGATTTGGCTCCAGCATCAGTGTTTACGGGGTTATCTAAAACCAAAATAACAGCAGAACAATATATAGAAACCCCAAATTCCTGGAATGGTGATATTGAAATAAATACTTCTATTGTCAAAAATGCAAATTGCAATGACCATTTTTTTATTCTTACAAACCAACCCAATAAACCAACTTGGTCTTGGGGTAGTACTCCAAACCAATATAAAATAGTATGGGATTGTAATTACTTATATATTTATTATCCGGGCGGCCCACCGTTCCCGTATACAACTCGTGCCCAAAGTTTCAAAACTTATTTATTAAAAATAGTAAAAGCTAATAATAAAATTTTAGTATACTTGGATGGTGAGAACGATCCAGAATTACAATGCGAATGCAATGATTTGAATGATGATTTTACAATTTGGGTAGGAGCAGATGCAGATGCACAATCTGAAAAAGCTGTGTTCAATTATATATATGTAACCTCCGGGTCAACAGAAATTTTTACTGCAAATACCATTAAAGATATTTCAGATAATTTATTTCAAATAACTGATTTGAGTAAAAATTTTATTAATGCTGATGGTGAACGAGATATTAGTTTTGTCAATTTAAAATATATTTTTAATAATAATGGTGAAAACCCATTGGATGATGGTGATATTGACAATTGGGAAGCAGTTTTAATGTGTCCATCTGGAGTTAAATTACAAGATGGTAGTCGTAATATTTTATCAAGTTATGCAGACAATAGTGATAATTCGGGATTTTCATTGGGTATTGTTGGAAATGGTGTTGATAATTCAACTAACCCAACTGTGTCATATATATTTAAAGATGTTTATGGTAATATTTTTCCAAATGCAGATAATATAATTGATTTAACATTATTCGGAGTCCAATTTGATATTAGTAATGGTGACCCAGTTGTGAAAGAACCATTTAATATACGATATAAAATTAGAAAAAACGAAAAAACAGTTCCACCTTATCACGATGTGTATATTTTTATTAATGATAATTTTGTCACAAAAATAGCTGATAATGGTTGTAAATTAAACGCTATTGAATATTGGGGGACACCTTATGACCCTACAAACCCATATAAAGAATATGATATTTGTGATAATGGATTTATTATACCCCAAATAAATGGAATACCAAGAGGGTTTACAACAATATTACAATCGTTAAAAGTAAATTATATTGAAGATATTTATCGGCCACCAGACCCACCCATTGTTCTACCAGATTCTACATTTATTGATAATATATTATTTAATGATGAAAATTATATAGGAATTAGTGGTGAAGACGAGTCCGCACCTGGTAGAAAAGATATAAGTAATATAGTTATGAGTTATAATCTTCACGCGCACAAACAAACGACAATTACTTCACCATTTTCCGACATTTCGGATGTTTCACTTAATCCAATTAATAACTATCCCTGTACAATAAAATATAATATGTATGATGATCTCAATATTACACCACGATATGATCTTAGTTTAAATATGGTTGACTGGAGAAGTGCCAATGCGAGTGATGATGACAGTGAAGTTGTGGTTGACCCTTCTGGCAATAATAGGATATTAAAAGATTTTTCGGATAACCCAACATATACCCAAATAAAACCGTTAAATTATACTTATGTGTTTGATGCTGGTAAAGACCGAGAATTAGTCCTGACAATAAAAGATTTCCATTTTAGACATACGCTAACGGATGTTTATGATCGTTTGGAAATAGTGGCAGGTAATTTATCATCAAATGGACAAATTGAATGGGAGAAATTAAAAAACAATGATGAAAATATTGTATGGTTGCATAATTTAAAAAATACGGATTTGTGGAATGATGTTACACCGATGAGCGATTATGATTTAAGTAGAAATACCGAAGTAAATGATATTCCGGCAAAAGTTGCTGATTCTTCAAATGTTAAAATAAAATATGAGCCAGCTCGTTATAATGATGATTTCAAAGCATATGATACTATCTCAAATTGGTGGCAACCATCTTCGGGTTATTATTCGTCGTATGGGTGGAGCGGCATCATTAAACCGGAATATCTTAAGGAAGGTACTGTTGAGACGAAATTAGCGAAATTATTAGAACAATATGGACCATCATCACCTTATTCTTCACAATACGGTCGTGATATTAACTCAATTGCTGTAAAACCTAATGAAACTGACGGATTATATGAAAATCAATATGCTATGTACATATATCGTGGATATTTTAGTGACTGGTGGGCCAGTCCATATATTATTTACTATCAGAATTATAAAGCAACCGAAGCAAAGCGAGATTTGGATATAACATTAGCAACGTATGGGACCAATAACTATTATATGGCACAAGGTGAATTAAAGAAAGTTTCTGAGGGTGCTATTGCAGATGACACGGCGGGCCAAGGAAATTTTTATGGTAAAAAAATTTCACTAACAAAAAGAGATTATAGAAATAATACTGATACTCTTATGGAATTTGGAAGATTTTCCTCACCCCGTATCAATGGTGATGATGGTACGGATGAATATGGTCAGACATCCACTCAGCAAATAACTGATCCAAACAGATTATTGAGTCAATTAGATATAAATGGTTCCATACTTCCAAAAAATAAACAAAGAGCTATTGATCTGTTAAATTTTTATAATAAAGTAAATCAAACAAATATTAATTCTAAAATAAGAGACGATAGAATATGGAAAATATATACAAAAAAAAGATTTGTTAGAATAAATTATTTTGCCATTAAAAGTTCAACAAATTGTAAATTTGAAATACAGGTTGATAGAACATTATCAGATAGTGAAAAAATATTGTTGCGTCAAAAATGGGTGAAGCGTTCAAAAACTTCTTATACACAAAAAAATCGTGGAATAATGCCAGTAAAATTAAAAGCTGCTTATTATTCTGATCTTTTAAATAACCAAATTGAAAGCATTTCAAATGAAATATCACCAGCGGATTTAGGTTTGACAGCATTCCCAAATAGCAATAATTATGTATTTAATAATAACGAAGTTCCATATATATCTTTATGCAATTATTATCTGGGAGATATATCAAATGATATAATATTATCAAGTCGTATTAAAAAAACTTCATTGGATGATACCAATAGTTATAAATACGACGATAATAGAAATTTAAGAGAACTAAGTTTAAATCCAGATCCAAAAATAAACCCCGATAATAGCAATAACAAAATAAAACAAAAATATATTTATAATTCTAAATTATTTAATAAACCACGAATTCAAACATTACCATATATACCACAAAAATTAGATATAACATTTATAAGAAGTTCTGGTGAATTAAAATTGAATGTTTCCAATTATGAAATATCTATTTTGAATAGAAATTTGATAAATTATTGGTTAGGTGATATTCATAAAACATATATAAAAGTATACTTATATATTTGGGAACCGTATTCTAAATATCTTATTAACGGTGGTAAATTAGATACAAATGGTGACTTGAATAATGCTAACATTGATAATGATTTGTTGAAAAAAAAATTAAATATTGATATATCCTACTTGAATCCAGAACCCGATTTAAGCAACAATGGTATATTATATAATAATGGAGGATCACCTAACGACCCTTCAACCGATCATAAAAATCAATTTGATAAATTAATTGAATTCACGTTTGATAGTAATAATTTTTTTTACGGTTTAAATAGCATCGGTATTCCAAACATGGAATTTAAATACAAATTGAAAAAATTTAAAGGTCAATATATATTTTATTGGACATATAATGTATTTCAACCAACCGGTGTATATAATAATATATCTCCATTAAATAAATTAATTATTAATAATAATGAAGAATCATACACTGTTGATGCACAAATTTTTGATACCAATAAATTTACAAAAGATGATTTTATTTATGATCCGGGTTATACAAATATGGTATGGGATGGTGAAAATTCAATTACTATTTCATTAGAAGAAGAAGAGAAAACGGGATTTAAAGAATATTTAAATTTAGTACAAAGTGATCTTCAAGATTCATCGGCAGGTGGAGGAATTTCTTATGTCGTTATAACATTCTTTATTTGGACACCAAATAATTGCAAATACGATAAAATATTAGGGGAAGATTTATCTTCAAATAACACAAATGGTTGGGTTTTACCAGATGATTATTATGGTATTCAAGATCCCCGCATAAGACAAACACCGCATAAGACAGAGACAACGTCTTGGAACCCGTCATTTCAATCAACCACTTATGATATTAGTGGAACGACACATTATGGGTATAATTTTGATTTATCTGGCGTTATAAAAAGAACATTTACCTTTGAAAAAAAAGATATCATAGATTTTAATATTGAAAATTGCGAAGGTGATATATCTTTTAACGATTTATCTTTTAATATAACAAGTAGTGATATTTCGTTTAATTCAAATGATATTTTATATGATATTTGTCAAAATAATTTACCAAATTCATTGGAATATTTGAAAATAGACAATACAACGGGAATTGATTATGGAATACCATATCTATCGCGATGGTCACATACGGTATATGATACAAGTAATCAAAAATTGGAAAGCCGCGTTATTAAATCTTCTGGTGCTTTTGGCAATGATAAATCATTTAAAATAGAATTTAAATTTGATCCCAATTACTATTATGAATTAAATAGAGATGGTATGGAAGGCGCAACTAGTTTTAGAAGCTTATTGAAACAAAACAAAAATATAGGATTAACATTTGGATATAAACAAAATACGGAATATTTATTAATAAAGGTTGATGGTATTACTTATCAAATATATGTTCAAGAACCACCTAAATTTTATGAATTTTTTCAACTTGATGAAAATGGTGAAGATATGGTAGATAATAATGGATTGCCAATTAAGATAGTAGATAATACAATTCAAAATGGTGTTAGATTTAATACAGGTTTAAAAATAGATACAAATCCAATATATTTAAACTCTTCACAATTTGAAACCAATATATATACTTTATATATCAGACCATCAACCGATAAAGAAAAAGTATTTTTTAATAGTTTAAATAGTCATAAAATTGTGAAAATGGAAAGTGAAGATATTAGAAACAGATTTTCAAATTGGGAGCCGATGAAACATATTAATACCGGTACGATTGATAGTGATAATTATTATAGTAGCGATAATCAATATAATTATGGCCAATTATTTTCAACATCAATTGATAAAGAAGTTATAATTGAAACTGTGAAAGAAGAATTAAAAATAGATCCGTGTGGATTATGCAGACCAATAAACCATTCATCTAAAAACAATATAAGTCGTAAAATTAGATATTCCAATAGAGAAAAATTGAGTGGAGCACAAGCAGTTAGATATACACCAATATGTGAGAATAAAGCTGGTAGGAGTGAAGAATTGGCTCTTCTCCGTATTCGTGGTGGAAATTCTCAATAAAAATGTAATAAATAATTAGTATTTTTAAAAATTAGTATTTTTATAAAAAAAATAATAATTTTTTATATATATATATTCAATGGTATTAATAGAAAATATTACAGATGTATCATTTAACAGTAATAAAAATGGTAATTTGAATTTTATTGTTTCATTTTATTATAATTATTTTAATGAATTTAAAATAAAAAAAAATATTTTTACAAAAATTAATAATACGAAGTCACCTAGCAATAAATTAAATATTTTTAACATTAAATTTGATAATATTTATATTAAAATAAAGCACAACGGCAAAAAATATAACATTAAAGAATTTTTAATTCAAAAACAAGAAAAACAGATTGACGAAGAGTTTATAAATTTTAATTTATTTGCATTAAAATTAGAAGAAAATGGTATAATAGATTGGTTTACAATTTTTGATTTAGGGACCGTATATAATAAAATTAAAATTGAAAATGGTTATTTTAATAATAAAAATTTAATTAGTAGGAAAAAAAATCACACAAGATATAAAATATATAGTGATTTTGTTCAACCGCAAAAGAATCAAACAACCGATATATCAATTAATTCGGTAATTAATATTATCAATAGAAAAGAAATTTTATTACCATATTCCAATAATTCTTTCAGTGATGAAAAATTATCATTGCAATTTTATGCATTAATAAATCCTATTCCAAAATTAAAAATAAATGTTGATTTACAAAATAATAATTCCCAACTATTAATGTTTAATAATTTTACATCAATAAATATACAAGAATATAAAAATGATAATTTTGATAATATTTTTAAAAATAATGGATTTATATTAAAAATTAAACCATTAAGAATATCAGATATTGGTGGTGAAATAATTAAGTTTGAAATCATTGCCGACACGGGTTATGAATCAACAAATTTATATAATTTAAGTTATAGCGATGTTAATAATAATTTAGACGTTAGGGTTAATGTTTTTTCTTTTGAATTTGTAAATAATTATTCAAGAGATTATTTTGGAAATTTAAATGGAGCAAAAATTCAAGATAAAAATAAAATCATTATTAATACAAAAACAAATAGTGATATTATTATAGAAAATGATAATATTAAACCGGAAATTTTTAGACCTATAGTTGATATTAAAGGTATTGGTAATGATGGTAATGGTCACGGTTATTTTAAATTAACAAGTGATATAATCACAAATAAAAAAAGACCAATAATTACTGGTTGTTCAAACTTAGAAAAATACACTGAAAATTATAATAATGGTGAAATAATAAGAATTTTAATTAATAAAGATGATGATTTAAAAAATGCTTATGATGCATCATTCAATATATTGGATATATCAAATAATGAGATTGGGAATTGGACATTCAATACTAGGGATTATCCAGACATTGTTGATGATACTTTTTATATTGATACATCGTCAAATAATATAGAATTACAAATTTTTGATACATCTAAAAACTATTATGATGATTCTGGCAACCCACAAGGGATAATTAAATTTAAATTAAATATTGATTTGGATCATATTGAAGGATATGATATTTCTTTTCAAAAAATTTATAATAAAGGAAAAGAAGGTCAAGATAATCATATGAAGATTAAAATGTTAGGATTAACTAGTGAAATATTTGATGACTTTGGGTTGGAGAATAGTAAAATTGGTTTTATGTTTGAAAATAATTTTAGTTATAATATAAGTTTAATAGTTAGGAATGCATATAACGATGATTTTAGTGGTAATTTTATTTTATCAAATGATCTTGATAAAGATTCCGGTGTTTTTATTTTAAAGAAGGCATTATTATTTGGTGATCAATCTGATATATCAGGTAGTATATTGGAATTATATGTAAAAACATTAGATTTGAATGAGGAATATTTAAAATTTAATAATAGTAGCGGAAGTATAGCTACAAATACGACATCAACGAATGATTTATTTAATAATATCATAATTGATGATATAAATGTTTTTATAACGGGTATTAATAATAGTAATAGATTATTGATAAATATTAATAATGATGTTTATAAATATTCAAATGAAACTCTATTTCAAAGTTTATATGATAGTTTTTTTCATAGGTTAGAATTTCGCCCATTGCCATTGGTTAAAGTAAATAGAGATATAAGTGAGAATCTATATTATAATGTAACGACGAATATTTCTTTGGAGGGGGATAATAATTTTTTTATGTTTGAAAGATTAAACTTTTTTGATCAAAGTATTAACAAAGATAATATGGAAGAAATTACAATTGGTTATAAAGTTCTTCCAACCGGACTTTTGGACTATGAGTTGAGTTTAAATAACTACGGAACAACAACAGATGAACGTGATATTAGTTTTAATGTAACTGAAGATAATATTTATATTTTTAATATGTCGGATGAAAGTAACAAAGGTTCTAGATTGCGTTTTTTTTCTGATATTGGTTGTAAAAATGAGTTATATAAAAATTATGATAATGATTTTGAATATGATGAAAAATTATTTAATGATTATGAAACACTTGCAGAATATTCAGAAAATATTGATCCCGGATATCCGGGCGCGTATGTTAAATTAAAAATACCAAAATATATAGAAGTTAAGACTGTTAATGATGGTGATAAGAAAAAAATTTATTATGCTAATAAATTTAAATATAAACAAGGCAATTACCCAAGTGGTATTATTTATATAAATGTAAAAAATGATATTTTAATTAAACAGCCTACAGTGTTACCTATTGATAATAATTCAAATGGTGAATTAAGATATAATCATCCCGATTATGAAATTTTTTCAACATTATATGAAGAAAATGAAGATATCACGGGTTGGAAAGATTTATCGTTCAACTTAAAATCAGAATTTATTTCAAAAATTCAACCAGATATTTCTTATAATTATAATAATGATGGCACAACCAAGGGCAAATTATCAATTTATAATAAAGGACAATGGTATGGTAAACAAACATTTATTGCAACCGATGCTAGTTTTAATATTAGTGATAATACAATTACCAAATTTATATTTAAGCATAACTTAAAAAATGCAATATTAAATATTTCTTTTATAGATTGTTCAAATAATTATCCAAATCAAGATGATTTTGTAAATCCTGTATTTACAAACTATGGCGATTTAAGTTTAAATAAATTATTGGATTATAGCGGCGCAGGTGATTATCGCGATATATCCTATAATGATCTAAGTTATAATTATTATGGTATATTGAAAAATGATATTTGTGGAAATAGAACATCTTTTTTTGAAAAATATAATGTTGATTATAGTGGTAATATTTATTTGTTGGGAGCCGTTATTGATGAAAAATTGAATCTTTGTCAAGTAAAATTAAAAAACCAACATTATGAAAGGACAGATTTTGAACCACAATATAAAATAAATTTTGAAGATATTTCAGGAACTAAAAAAATAATAACACACTCTACCGCATATGCTTTAGATGAAATTAAGACCAGATATAATGCCGGGGGTGATATTTGTCATAATATCCAATGTACGGATATATATATTAATAAGTTTTATAATCCATCAGGAACCGGAGTAAATAGATTTAAAGATTTAAATGTTGTATCAACATTGAATTTAATTTTCACAGATGATAAAATTTTATATGGGTTTGGTAGGGATAATAAAACAAGTGATGAAGAAAAAGGTGACGAGTCTGATTATAAAATAATAGGTGATACAAACGATTCGCATAAATTATTTATAATTGTTGATAGCGATGGAAAAATATTTTTTGGCGATGATGATGATAAATACATTTATTTAACAAGTTTGGATAATAAAATAACATCGAAGAATACACAAAAAAACGCTAATTTCAAATTGGTATTTAGTTTGCAAGATATATCTGGAAATGATAATGCAGATCATAATGATTATAAAATAACATTAGCTGATTATTATGAATATGATATAAAACATATTTTAATAAGGAGAATTGGCGGATTAAGTGGTGAAATAACCACGAGTATTCCAATGGAAACATATCAATATACCGACATATCCGATTCATTTGACACAACATATCATATTACAGGAGTGGCCAATGGTGAAAATGTATTTAAATCTGGGGATTTTTTTGATGAAACAACTGGTGATTATTTGGGTTTAAGCGGTGAAGATCCATCATACAATGATTTATCAAATAATGAAATGTGGTATGACATTTCGGGCATAACATTTTCACCGATCAACAATACTGTTGATAAAGACAAACACGATCTGTATGATCCCTCAGGCGGAAAGCACGGATATTGGTTTATGGTTGATTTATCCACAAATCAATATGTTGATCAAATTTCAATAACTGGTACGGAGGAGGATATGAGCGCAAATCCAAAAAGTTTTTATGTTTATGGAAAAGAATATGATGTTGGTAATAAAACTGACCCATCATCCAATACAGGTTGGACACTATTAAATAGGTTTTCATATGTTGAAAATTTTTATAATTATGAAATTACAGAAAAAGAATACAAATTAAACAATTATACAATAACGCGTGGTTTAAAAATTAACCAAAAACAATTTAGATTTTATAGGTTATTGATATTTAAAAATTTTGGTTCTAAATATATTAAAATAAAAAATATTAAATTATTTAAAAATTCTGTTATTATGAAAAATTATGCAAGAGAAAATATAAATTTTAGTAGACATTTTTTAAATACAGAACAATACAGAAATAGTAAATCTGTAAGTGAATTATTTACCGAGACGACTGATTCTTTTATTTTAGATCATTCTTTATTATATGATAAAAATCTCTCTGCAAACGAAGGCAAGAAAATACAAGATTTTAGTTTTTTTGATGAAGACGGTAAATTTACTGGATTGAAAAATGATGGAAATGTTAATGCAATCGAAGATATATTCACAAACACTGATAATAAAGTGACAATTGGTGGAATTCCCCATTTTTTTCATAAAACAACCTACGGCGATACTACCGGCGATATTAGTGGTATTACTATTACATTTGAAGTTAAAGACGCTAGCGATATATTACAGTCAATATCAATAAATGGTTTGAAAAAATCAATAGCCGATAGCACAACGAATATTATAGTTAATGACATATCTGCCAATATTAAAGAACTATATTTGTTTGGAAAGAAAAAGCCTCCCCCAATAACTGATATTAGGGGTGTTGCTTCTGCTACTTCTGCTACTGATGCTGACGCCAATTACAAGGAAAAATATGAGGATGAGGGGTGGGATTATATATGCGATTTATCATATAATATTAATGAATTTATAAATTCAACAGATGGAATCGTTAAAAGGTGGGTTAATAATGTTAATAATTTTGATAAATCTTTTAAATATTATAGAATTGTTATTACAAAAAATTTTGGAGCTAAATATGTATATTTTAATAATATATCATTAGAAAGATCCAATAATATAATAGATAGACGCGTGAGTAAACTTGAAATAACGGATATTTCATATGTTACAATTTCTGAAAAACCCAATATTGTTCCAACTGGGTTCTTTGATATAACGCCAAATATAAGAGAAATAACTTTAAATAATACCGATGAAATAATCAATAAAAATAGACCGTATGATGATATCTCATTAAATAAAATTACCGTACACTTGTGTGACATAAATAATTGCCACTCGGTTCGAGCAAATATATATGGTATAAGAAAAGTTTTAATAAGCTGGGAGTTTGATTGTAGTAATGTTTATGTTGATATAAATTTTAATATTTATAGAATGCAAAATTCCACCGACCCAGAAATAACAAAAAAAAAAATATTAATTGGTATAACTAAAAATAAATATTTGTGGGACAATGGCCCCATACCATATTTAATGGCAACATATTATGTAGAGCCGGTTATTACTTGGCAAAACGAAACAATAATGCTGGCAGGAGATAATGTAACAAAATTTATTTGTCAAAGTAATAGATTTCCTGACGGTAGATATAATGTACGAAGTGATAATCCAAAATTATTCTCTTTTGTAAATGGAAATTCATCACACAACCTCGTTTTAAATGAAAAAATTAAAACGGGTAGTACTTGCGGGAAAAATCAAATGTCATCAAATCCAAAAACAAGTATATTATTTAAAAATACAAATGTAATGACAAAAAAAGAAATATATTCAATGCTATCTAGAGGGGCAACCAGACCATTTCGTTAAAAAATATAAAATATTTTTTATTTAATATTTTTTATAAATTGTTTATAAAATCATTTATTTAATTTTTATAAAATTTATTCCATTATATCTAAATCGTTAATATCCCAATATTCATTTTTCCCATTAGGCAATGGTCTTCTAATTATAAACGGTATTTTTTTTTTTTTCAATTCCATTTTAGCCAATGTTATACCGTCAATTATATTAGCGGGTGCTTTGATAAATAAATCACCTCCTGAATTAATTTGTTTTGCGCGCAATCCTATAATTTTGGATTTTTCATATCGTGTTAAGATCGGGATTGTTTTATGTTTTTCATCATATATCAACCCATCTTCATTTCTTTTAATTTTAATTAAACTTTGGAGTTCTTGATTATTAATCTGTTTTATTTGTGGATGATAGATTTGAAATATATCCCTTTCAACATAGTTTTCTATAATATCAGTTTCCTCATCATCGCTTTCATCGCTTAACTCAATATTAACATCATCACTTGTATCTTGCAATTGTTGCAATAGAAAATTTTCACTTACTGTGTTTTCCATATTTATATTTAATTTATATTTTAATATTTAAATTAAATCAATTTTAATTATTTTTCCATGTATAATCGCAAACGCCACATAGATAAATATATTTCATATTATCATTATCATATCTTAAATAAATAATTTCCGGATATTTTTGTTCGCCATCTTTTTGTTCACCATCTTTCTGTTCACCATTGCTATTACAAGCTTCATTTGGGCATAACATATTTCTTATTCTAGGTAAGGTTGGGTCTAATTTAGTGTATTCATTGATAATATTTTTATAAACTTCGGTTGTTTTTTTTATATGTGTTTTTGATACACAAAAGTTTTGTAAATTATTTATAATATTATCGTCTTTATTACCACATTTTCTACAATAATACATTATATTATCTTTATCGTCATCTTTAATTTTTAAATAAAACATATTTCCACATACATTACAAAAATGCATTTTATATAATTATAGTAAATATTTTAAATTAATTTTATTTTTCAATTTATTTATATAATTTATTTATATAATTTATTTATATAATTTATTTATATAATTTATTTAAATCTTCAAATTTTTTATATAATAATTCATAGTTGATATTTGAACTCATTTTGTTATAGATATTTATAGTAATATTTTTTTTCTTTGTATCCAATTTTTCAATTAAATTGTTTTTAATATTAACTTTGTTTTTTTTATAATTTTTTTTTATATCTTCTTCAAATAAATCGTATAATTCGCTTGATATTTTCTTATTTAAAAATGATATAATTGAAGTATTATAATTTTCATATTGAATTATTTCATTATATTTATGAAAATCTTTATATTTTTCTGTCAACCCCGGTTCATTTAATAGAGGTTTATTATGGAATAATGTTACTAATGTTAATAAAACACTCCTAATTGTTTGACAAGATGTCCATTGTTCCCCCCTCCAAGTGTTTAAAATAGATAAACAAACCTTTCCAGTTATGTATAAATTGGGGTGAAATCTCGTACGTCCATTATTCGTTAAATAAGTTAGTTTTGGGGGTGAAAATGGATAATCGGTTGGGAATGAAAATTTAAATAAATAATAACCATAATTATACAAGGTTTCTTCAGGGCCCATTATTAATGCGTAACCACATAGCATATTATTTTCATCATGTTTATAATAAATACCATTGTCTTCTAATGGATTTTTTATAATATCAATTACATCTTTTAATAATCGTTTTTGATTGGTTTTTTGCATTTATATTAATTATAAAAATATTTTTAAATAATATTAAAATTACATTTAAGTGATTTTATAATATTAGTTTTTTAAAAATAATTAAATTGAATATAAAAATAATTATATAATTTAACATATATAATTATCGAATGTCCAATTCGATTAAAACGCCAATTAATTCCTTAAATAAATTATTAAAAGAATGTAAATTTGAAAAAAACGATGACCCAATGCATAAACCGTCGCATACAAGAATTGGAAATGCGCAATTAAAAATTTACGGTGGATCGTATTATTTAGATACTTCCAACAAAAATTTAATGAATAAATTTTATAAATTTTATAATAGAAAGGTGTTGACGAAAAATTTAACTGAGTACCTCACTGAAATTCAAGATAAAAAAAACGGAGGTCCCATTCTGATTGATTTGGATTTTAAGTTTGATAATTCATTGAATGAGAGAATTTTTGATGACGATATTATTAGTGATATGGTGTCTATTTATACTGAAGAAATTATTAAACTATTTGATTTATCAAACATTAAAAAATTTGAAATATACGTTTTACTTAAAGACGACATCGTTGATGATGATAAAAATGATTGTAAAAAGGATGGTATTCATATCCATATTTGTTTAAAAACAAAACACAATGGCCAAGAAATTTTAAGAAAATACGTTTTAAATAAAATGGGTGAACAGGTCTTGGATGAAATAGGATTTATTAACGACATTGAAGATGTGTTTGATAATAGTATAACTAGGGGGAATACAGGTTGGTTGTTATATGGTTCATCAAAACCGGGTGGAACTCCTTATAAAGCAAAATATAAATATGAAATTTTACTGGATGGCTATGACGATTACGAAATAGATCGCAAAACAATTGAAATTGACTCACTGGATTTAGTTAAAAAATTAAGTTTGCATAACCGCAATTTAAAAGAAATTACATTAAAGGAAAAGTATAAATCGGAAATAACTGTTAATAATAACAATAAAAACACAGTTATTATTAAAGAAAATCATATCGGAAAGGAATGGATTATTAAAAATTTCAAAAATATATTTACCGAAGATAGTTGCGATAGAGCCATTGAGATAATTTTATCAAATGAGCAAAATAGTTTGTCTAATATTTCTGAAATTAATATGTATGTTATGCGATGCTTAGATGAAAAATATTATAATCCATTCCACGAATGGATTAGGGTATTATGGGCTATGAAAAATATTAATCCACTGTTATATCCATTCCTACTTAAATGGTCATCGCAATCAGATAAATTTGATTGGAATGATAGTGCCAATATTGAATATATTTATAAACAATGGGTTGAAACAAAACCAAATACATTTACAGAAGGTTCCATACGTTATTGGGCAACAATATCAAATCCCGATGAATATAAAATGATTCGCGATAATACAACAAATTCATTTATTGAAATCACATTATTGGGGAAGGGTACCGACCACGATATTGCAAAATTGATCCACCATCTAATGTTTGATAGTTATAGATGTACTTCTATTAAAGGAAATACGTGGTTTAGATTCAGAAATCACAGATGGATTACATCTGAATCGGGTACTGGTTTGCGAAGAAAATTTTCTTCAATGATATCTCCGCTCTATATTTTAAAGCAAGCTGAAATTATGGAACAGATCAGAACTGATGATAATATGACACAAGAAGTTCAAGATAAACTTACACACGAGGCTGCGATTTATAATAAAATTTCTATGAGATTAAAACAAACTTCGCAAAAAAACAATATATTAACTGAATCTAAAGAATTGCATTTTGATCCCAAATTAGAAAGTAGGTTAGATGAAAACTCGTACCTAATTTGTTTTAAAAATGGAATCTTTGATTTTGAACAAAAGGTTTTCAGAGATGGTATACCCGAAGATTATGTTTCAAAATCAACAGGGATAGATTATATAAAAATTGATAATGATAATGAAAACCATACCAAAATTATTTTAGAGATTGAAGATTTTATGTCTAAATTATTCCCCAATGAAAGATTAAAACAATATGTATGGGAATATATGGGAAGTTTATTGGTGGGTTCAAATCAAAATCAAACATTCAATATTTTCACAGGAGTTGGTAGCAATGGTAAATCGGTATTGGTAAAATTACTATCTATCGTTTTGGGTGATTATAAGGGTACGGTACCAATTAGTCTAATTACACAGAAAAGATTGGGTTTGGGTGGAACATCTTCAGAAGTTGCCCAATTAAAAGGATTGCGTTTTGCCGTTATGAATGAACCGTCTAAAGGAGATGAAATAAACGAAGGTATTATGAAAGAGTTGACTGGCGGCGATCCTATTCAAGCTAGAGAATTATATAAATCTTCCATTACTTTTATCCCTATGTTTAAAATGGCTTGTTGCACAAATACATTATTTGATATTAAAAGCAATGATGAAGGTACTTGGAGAAGAATACGGGTTGTTGATTTTGAATCTAGATTTTTAGAGAACCCGAGTTCTGACCCAAACGATAAAGAATTTAAAAAGGATAAATCATTGGATAAAAAATTTGCACAATGGGCTCCCATTTTTGCAAGTAAATTGGTTGATATTGCATTAAAAACAAATGGTAAAGTTGAAGATTGCGATGAAGTATTGAAAGCTAGTAAACAATATCGTGAAAATCAAGATTATTTGGCAAAATTTGTGAGTGAGAAAATTAAACCGTGGGTTTATAATGATAATAATCCTGAAAAAACTGAGAATAAAATATCAAAAACAAATATCCAAAATGAATTTAAGGAGTGGTGGAAAAGAGAATATAATACTCGTTGTCCGAAAGGTGGAGAACTTGTTAATTATTTAAATATAAAATTGGGCACATATAAAAAACGTGGGTGGTGGGGATATGAAATAGTATACGACGAATATGATAGCGAATAAAAATAAAATCATTTATAATTTTATTTTTACAATTTTTTTACAATTTTTTTACAATTTTTTTTACAATTTTTTATAGAAATTTGACATTTATACTTTTGTGGGTAATATAATTTCAGGAATTGGCAATATGGATGTGTTTTCTGGCGTTGTTATCATTATTAATAGTTTTTGAACTACTTTGAAACCACCAAAACTTACTCCAATTGTTATAAATATTAATAATACATATAAAACATCTAATTTAAAATGACCTATATTTTTGATAATTAAATCAAATACTCTTTTTAAAAAAAATAGTGGAAAAATAATTATAATTAGTAAAAATGCTAAAATTTTTTTATTTTTATGCTGTTTTTTATAGATTAATAATAATACCAAAACACCAATCAATATAAAGTAAATATATTTAAAATATTTTTTTAAGACACTTTTTAAATCATAATCTTTACTATAAAATTCCACCAATCTTCTATTAATACTTTCACTTTTTTTTAATTTATAGACTTCACTATTCATTTTTTTTGCACTTTTTCCATATATTTCTCCTATATTTTTCAAATTATTTTCAGTATTTAAAAGTATTTCTATTTTATTTTCAAATTCTTGAATTATATTTCCAGACCAATCTTCCATCCATAGTTTAAACTTTTCAATGTCGTCCTTTAAATTTGTACTTGAATCAAGGACTATCTCGTCTGGTCTGTTTGGATCATCCATAATTTTGTATCCTTTCACAATCTTTTCTAATTCGTTTTGCGATGGCATTACGAAATCAAGTTTATAAGACATTATAATAATATTAGATTAGAAATTAATTAACGGTTGAATATTTTAAACTTGTTATTTTAAAAGTATTATTATTTAAATTATTTACTGGGTATATATTTTTACAAGATTTGCATTTACTTGTATTTAATAAAGAAAATCCTTCGGTGGCACTCCCCAACGATGTATCTTTACATTCTGTACCCAACAAATCACCAAAATCCAGGGTGTTTTCAGTTTTTTTATCATAAACCTCGTCAACTTTTTTGGGATATCTAAATTTAGAATAATCAACATTATCTCTTTTAAAATTCCAAAATAATTTTTTAATAACTCGTAAAAAAACAAAGAAACATATAATTACGATAAATATTCTAGTTAAAAATAAAGGTAAAATATTTTTTGCATTTAAAAAAACAATCAATAATACAAAAAAGGAACCATATACAATAACTTTTAAAATAGATTTATGTTCAACGTTTTTTGAATATTCATATTCACCAATCTGCGCCATACGCTGTTTGTTATTTTTCTCAGCCGTTAATGCTTTTAATTTTTGTTTTTGTTTATCTAATTCTCCGTTTAAATGTTGTGACATATTAGACTGTTGCCCTAAAACTTTAGATCCGATATTTACATCAGCGTTGGCGGAAGAATATAAACTTTGCAAATCTTTTAATAAATCCGTTCTTGTTTTAGTTAAACTTTCAACGTGCGTTCCTATCTTATCTTTTTCTTTAGTGGCCCCAGAAGAAGACGCGGCATCCTGTATTTTAGAAAATAAATAACTTTCAACCGCTTGAAGTTCTTGTAAATTTTTAATAATAGATTCGTGTTTACGATTTATCTCGTCTTTATAATCACCCATTTATTATATATTATATTATAATATAAAATAATTTATAGGCTTTTAATTTTCATCAATGCTGATATTCCAAACCCCAACGCTAAAACAATCCAAACATACAATCTTAAATCCGTTGATTTTTTTAATAGAACTTTATCTTCAATGTGTTTATTTAATGTATTTATTATTATTGGTTTTGATTCATCTTTTATATCTCCAAGAACTTCTTCGTAAGATTCATTTGTGTTAATAAATTTCATAACTTCGGCGTCTCTTTCCATAATAATTTCTTTACCCATATCCTTTAAATCTTTTACTAAATCTAATAAATTTTGAGCATTTGTTGAAATTTTTTTATTTTTTTGAATGATCTCGCTATATTTGTCTTTAAAATTATATCCGTTTTGAACTTTTTGCGCATCCAATTGCATTCGTTCGCCTTTATTGCAAGCGTCTTGTCTCGCCTCAACGTCCCCCCACGCATCAGTCTCTGGTTTAACAAATTCACTACAACTTGTGATTTTTTCACCCCCACTCCATTTATAAGGTTTAAATTTATTTCCCAATTTTCCATCACAACAGTGATCCCAAGCATTATAATTGTTTTCATCCAAAATTAACTTAAGTTCATTCATTTCATCATCAGTAATATTAGATTTATCTGTAATATTTTCATAAATAGTATTACAATCGTCTCCTACTTTAACGTTTAAACTATCCACGTTATTCGAACCCATTGCTTTGGCTGTTTTAAAACCAATACCGTTTTCACTACAATCAAGTATTTCGGGCGAGTGTTGTAAATGACAACCAATAATACAAGCTCTTTTTGCAAGAGTTTTATATGATGCTTTTGTAGGTAGACTGGGATCAACACCGATTGAGGTTCTATCGTCTTTATCAATTTTGTAACTGGGATCTACACCACACTTAATTCTACAAGATGAAATATCCTTGTATGCATTTTGAACATTATCTAAAAATGTTGTATAAATCACACCATAATTGGCAATATTGGCTTGGAGATCTTCTCCTTTCTGTTTATATTCTTTTTCCAAACAACTTTGTTTTTCATTTAATGGTTCGTCCTCGCAAAATCCTTCTATAATATTTTGTCTACCAAAAAAACCCTCTATTAAATTATCGTTACTATGATTTATCTTATGTTTGAGCGATGATATATTATTTTTTCTTTCACTTAATATTTCTAATCCTTGGTTTAAACAGTTGGAATTGGTTTCTTTATTGTTTTTATCTATATATTTCATAATTATGAAATATATAGATATTAAAAATATAAATTATTTATTTATTTGGTGCATTATTAATAAAGATATGGTTATTAAACTAATACCCCAAGTAACATAACGAAGATTTATAGCTTTTACTAAATGTTTGTTATCAGTTATAGATGTATCCAATGAAAATATTTCTTTTTGTAATTCTGTCACTTGGTTTCTATGTTGTGTTAATTCGCTTATCAACATCGTTACTGCCATATTTGCATCGGTTGATGACTCTTTCGTATCCTGGTTCCTATTATTAATAGAATCAATTTCATATTTCATTTCTTTGGCCAAATCTATTAATTTGTTATTTAATACCAATATCGTAGATTTATTATCTTTTAGAGGACCACGGCAAGGCGAATTTTCATTTAATGTACTACCATTTGTCATTAAATTCCATTCATTTTCTTTAACATTATATGTGGGTTTGTTTGGATCCCTTTTCGGGCAACTATTATGTATATTTTCTTTTAATAACCCAGTTTTAAATAAATGTTTTTTTCCTTTCCAATCGTACCAACCGAGTTCTTCGGATCCTGCTCTTTTAATAAAATGTCCGCCAATTTCCCACGGACTATTACATTTCTGCCATATATATCTTTCCCCAGTTGCTGCATTTTCTAGAGATGTGTTTTGTTTAAATTTCAAAGGTTGACCCAATTCAAATAAATCTAATGTAGTGGAGTCAATAACAGTTTCAGTTGGCAACTTACACCCGTGAGCAACGGCTATTTTTTTTCTACCATCCGGAGTATGTATACTATAAGTATCGTCTTCGGGGACCATTAATTCTCTTTTAACACCTTTATTGGTAATCCAATATAATTTATCACCAGATTTAATTGTTTTTCCATAATATTGGAATATGTTGTTTTCATCGACCAGTGCTCCCGATAAATGAAGTCTAAATGCTTCTTCATATTCAACAAGAGTATTTCTAAAGCTCTTTGTTAGAGTATCCATTTTTGATTCTTCGTCGTAATCAAGTCCTTCCATTCCAATATAATTACTTTTCCCAATATTTTTAATGACTTTATTAAACATTTTTTGCATTGTTCTGAATTGTTTTCCCTGATTCAGCGATGTTTTATTATTTGATGCAAACATATATTATATACTTACATTAAAGAAAAATTAAAGTTTCAATAATTTATAAATAAAAAAACCTAAAACACCATATGATAATAAATAATACATAATATAAAAATTTTCTTCAATATTTCTATCATACGAATCTATCTTTAAAATTCCCGTTGCCGCATTAATATTATTATTTAATTCATAATTATCGTCGGCTAATTCATAAAAGTCTTTATCACCTTTAATATCATTATTTGTGTTTTTTAATGATTCTTTTATTTTATGTTCAATAAATACTAATTGGTTAATAAAAAAATCACCCGAAACCCTCATAAATTTTAATTTACGAATTATGTCTTCAACTGTACCGCCATATTTATATGTATATTTTCCAGTAGCGGGTTTTTTTGCCGTAACAGTATCATATCCCGTTTGGTATGCTGCGCATCTTGTGTCAATTGGCGATGATGTTAGACATTCTTTGTCTGTAAAAAACTTTTCCCAATCGTTTAATTGTTTTGTCATAAGATTTATTTGATTTTTTATATCTCTAATTTCTTTAATTGGCATATTATATATATTTTACATTATATTATTTGCATAAACGATAATATTTTGAAAGTATTGATGTTGTACTGGGTCTAGTAATTTCACATAATTCGCCTGGTCTTAATCCGATAATACTCGCAGTTGCATCAAATCTTGAAATTTCTGGAAGTTGTTTATCGTCCGTAATTTTATATTTTTCATAATGAATTTTTTTTTCTTGTTCTGTCATAATTCTATGCGGCGGAACATAAATATGGTCTAAATGATTAAATAAATAATGCTGAATTTTCCTCACATTTACAAATATTTTATCTTTAATATAAACAAAATTCATTATTTCTTCTAAAGTTAAATTAATATTTTGATCTTTTAAAATTATTAATAATTCATCATTTGGTTTTAACATATCTTCCAAATGATAAATGTCATCTATATATTCATAAATTTTGGTTTGATTTAATGTTGCCATATGGTATTTGACATAAATTTTTTTTTTATTTTTTGGATTTTCCAATAACATATCTAATTGTTTATTATTGAACATCATTTGAATTTCACTAATACCAAAATATTTATAATCTTCTGTAACAAATCCCCTCCTCTCCAATATATCCAATAAAATCCCACGGGATTTATGTAATTTTGCTATAAATGACGAACTAGAATTTTTTTGAGAATTCATAATTATATATTTATCTTAATAAAATTTTATATAATTATTTTTTCAATTTAATTTTAAAGTTTTTTTAACATCACTATCATCTTTTTCATCGTCCTTTTTTTTTTCTTCCTTTATTGTTAACATATTTAATTGTTTATTTTCTTCTTTCTCCAGATCTTTGTTTTCAGATGTAAAAGTATCTTCCATTAATATTAAATCTGGTATATCTGATTTTTGAGATAATTGGGCTGGTGGCGTATCTTGCGGTCCATAATCCGGCGAAACTGGAATATATTCTGGAGATTCTTCACTAGAATAACTTAAATTTATTGGTCGCAAATATTCAAGATTTTCAGATGTATCCTCTGAAATTTTATATAATTCCGGAGCCACTTCCAAATATCCTTCATCTTCTTGAAATTTATTTATATCTGAATATCCGAATTGATTAGGCTTTTCAATTAACTCGGGTGCCGCTGTAAAACTTCTAAATCCGCTATCCAATTCTTCAAGTGGATCCAATATTTCATTTTGATCTATATCACCTTTAATATTTAATGAATCGGGATTATTTAAAGAACTATTTTTTGTTATGATATATTTTTCTTCTACTTGTAATATTTTTGTACCTATTGCCAACCCATCCATAGATACATTTCTAACAGTTCTTCTTCCATCTGGAGATTGTCCCATTATTTCAAAATTATCTTCATCTATTCTGCCATCATCCCATATCATTACAATTCCACCCATTTCAATTTTATCAGATAATTTTGAATGCCTTTCTTTTAAATCTCTATATTCTTTATCATATCGTCCAATTTCATCTGCTTCAGCTTGGACTTCTTTTTCAAACGCCTCATCATTAAATTTGACAATGTCAGCTTTCATCCCTTCAATATCCCATTCACCATCATCAAAATATAATTCGGTAACATTAAAATTTGGGTCAAGTTTTTCTAACATTTCTTTTAATAATATGGGATCACTTGGTAAAACATCCGGTTTATCGGACTCCCATTCTTTCTTTTCTTGATCCATTATACCTATTTTTAATTTATTATCTGAAATCATTTCATACTGTTGCTTTGTAATAGCTTCTGGTGTTTTTTCTTTTATCTGGATATTATCCTCACCATAAAATAATGATGTCAAACGATCCACATTATCTTCAGTGATAATTCTCATTTGAACATTCATTGTTTTTAATTCTTGCATCAATAATTTAAATGCGTATGGGATTCTTATTATACTAAAATCTTTCCCAAATTGACTTTTTTGTACAATATTCATATTATTTTCAACGTTTTCTACAAATTTCAACGGACCGTCAACCATTGGACTTAAAAAAAGGTTCTTGTTCTCATTGTAAATCGCTATTGTACCCGATTGGTTACATATTGCCATATAATATTGATCACCTCTAACCAACATTGTTTCTTTAATAAAATTTGCCGCTCCGTGCGCTATTAAACAATCTCTATCCATTTCTCCGATTCTTAAACCACCATCATTTGCACGACCCCCAACAGTTTGTCTTGTTAATACGGATCTAGGACCTCTTGCCCTATAATTAATTTTATCTTTCGGCATATGTTTTAATCTTAAATAATAAGTGGGTCCTATATAAATGTCCGTTTCCAGTTGTTCACCTGTCATACCGTTGTATAATATTTCATTTCCCGAACTATGGTATCCGTTTTCCGTTAAAACTTTACCAAATTCTTTTTGTTTCATACCTTTATTTATAAAAGCGGTACAATCACCAAAATTCCCATTTAATACCGCGGCTTTACTGATCAATGCTTCAACTATATGTCCTATTGTCATTCTACTTGGCATAGCGTGTGGATTAACAATAATATCGGGTTTTAAACCATCCGCCGTTGTTGGCATATCTTCTTCAGATAAAATTATACCTATTGTACCTTTTTGTCCAGCGCGACTACAAAATTTATCACCTATGTCTGGTATACGCGTTGCTCTAATTCTAACTTTTGCAATACGTTGTCCCATATCACCTTCGCTAATAAAAGATTTATCAACGATGCCTGTCTGGCCTTTTTTACATTTTACCGACGCGTCAATAAATTTATCAGTTTCTAATAAACTATTGTTTGCTTTGCCAATAACAATTGTTTTTTCGTTTACCATTGTATTTTCTTTAATTAATCCGGAAAATCTATCTAATTTACTATAATCATAACCTTCTTTTAAACCGTATACTTCATTATCTTCAATATTCATAAATTGTGCATCTATTTTTCCGCCTCCGATTTTTGTTGATTCTTCACGATCTTCGTACATATTAAAATATGTTGTATTAAACAAACCGCGATCCAACGAACCCTTGTTTATAATAATAGCATCTTCAACATTATAACCCCCGTAACACATAATGGCAACTATAGCATTTTCACCGTAAGGTTGTTCTTCGTTTGTAAAATATTTTAAATAGCGACTTTTTGTTAAAGGTAATTGACCATAATTTAAAATAAATGCACTCTTGTCAATTCTGTTTTTAAAGTTTGAATGGTACATTGATACACCTTGTTTTGCCTGTCCACAGGCAAAAGCATTTCTTGGATATGGATTATTTTCTGGAAAAATAATTTGATTTGCCATAAAACCAAGTATTAAAGAAGGGTGTATTTCAACGTGTGTATTATTATTATTACCAATCTCTTTTAAACTAGAATGGGCAATTTTATTACCTTCTCCTTCCGATGCATCAATATATTCAATAATTCCTTGTGTTTGAATTAACGATTCATTGTTTTTAATTTTATCATTGATCATTAATTTATCAAATACCAAATAATCTTTATCAAATCCACAGAACATTTCATCCCAAGTTAAAGATTCGTTGTTTAATTTATTTCTAATTAATTCGGAATCAAAACTAGCAATCTTATCTTGGATATAAAATAATGGTCTAGTGGGTCTACCGGCATCAACCCATATTTGTATTTCATTTCTTTTTATATCAAATAATACACTGGTATAAATATAAATAATATTATTCCTTCTGTGTAATTTAATTGTATTAACAAATTCAATTGGGTTCATACATATACCAACCCAAGCACCATTTAAAAATACTTTTGTTGTTTTTGAAATTAGATCCATTGAGCATTCCTCTAACAATAACATTTCCAGATTTCTTAAATAACTAATATATGGTTTAGCAGGAACGCCGCTCGTTATATGAGTGGATGTTGATATATGTTTATGCAATCCAACATTCCCACCATCTGGCGAATGTATCGGACAAAGTAATCCATATTGGGTACCATTTAAAAGTCGTGGCGCGACTACTTTTGCACCATCAGTCCCAATATGTAAATTTGTTTTTCTTAATTGACACATAAATGAAAAATAAGATAATCTATTCAATGATTGAACAATACCTGGTCGTTTGGTATGACTATCTCCACCCCAATCACCTTTAAAAGCTTTCCTAAAACCTTCTTCAACGATCCTTTCTTCAAAAATCATAGAAATATTATTTTTAATTATACCCGTAAAATCTTCATCTTGATAAGATATTGCGTTGGATTTAAAAAAATATTCTTTATCAATTATTAATCCAATATTATTTATCTGTTTTTTATAATATTCGCGGAAAAGTTGATTTATTAAAATTCCAGTGTGTTCTATTCTTTTCGCGTTATATTTATCTCTATTTGTCGGTAATTCGGCTTTAATAAAAACCAATAACAATCTTTTAACTATGTATCCCAAATAAATAGATTTATGTTTAAAGTTTCTCTCACCAATATGCGGTAGAAAATAATTTGATAATATATCTTGAACGTGGTAATTGGTTTTTCCTTTTGTGAACAATGCTAAATATTTTATTGCGGCTTGTTGTGTAAAAACATTCCCAGCATCATAAACCGACGGTATAAAAAGATCAACCAATTCTTCATTATCTTCAATATTTAAAAGACACGTTTCAATTATTTCTTTATCTGATAATACACCCAATGCTCGCATTAAAATGAATAATGGAACGGGTTTCCTTATATTGGGAACATTTACAACTATTTGATTATTGTCTAATGTTGAATTTGGTGCAACAATTCTTACTGATAATGTCCTAACCGGTTTTGATAAATCTTCGGATACCGAACGAATTTCACCCGAGTGACTATAAATGTCATTAACATTGTCTTTGATATATAAAATATTATTAGCTCTACCTTCTTGAGACATTATAACCTTTTCTTTACCGTCTACGATAAAATAACCACCCAAATCATTGCGACATTCTCCCATATTAAATTTTATTTCAGAATTTAATCCATTAAGAATACATAAATAAGAATTTAACATAATTGGGAAGCGACCGAGTAACACTTTTGGAATTATAAATGTTTCTTCGAATACATCAAATTTATTAACTCCTTCACCATCACCTGTATCTTTTAATATCCTAAATTCAACTTCAACATCATAATGTATTGGAAATGCGTAAGTCATATTTCTAAGTCTCGCTTCATTTGGAAACATAAAATGAGTTACGTATTCTTCATCGTATTTATCAAAAATAACTGGTTTACCATAGTATATTTTATCACCATTCTTTCCTCCAAAATATAAATCTGCAGAATATTTATATAAATTTGTTTCCGAATCCAATTCTGCAAAAAATTTCTTTGGGTTATTGTACATCATTATATTTCTTAATTCCTTTTGAAAAAAAATATTATATGATTCTAAATGATGTTTAACTGCTAATGTTGGATTATCGCGAAATAATATATCAATAAATTTAAAACTATCAGTTGTGTTCATTTATATATATATTTCTTTATTAATTTATTTTTAATCCCAAATTAATTATAAAAATATTTACAAACATTATACATTGAATTTACATCATTAAAAGAATTATGTATTTTATGATCTTTTGGCATTTTTATATTAAAAGCTTTAAATATAGTACCACTGGTATATTTTGCAGGATCAATGGTTGAGTTCTTTTTTAATATATCTTTAAAATCATTAAATTTATTCATCCATGCTCTTTTCATATATTTTGATTTTTTATCATAATTATTTAATAATAAATTTTCTTTAATAACGTCATAATCATTACCATAAGAATATAATGTGTAATATTTTGAAAAATCATAGAATTTTTTAATAGCGGTTTTAAAGGTTACACCATCCTTATTCAGTTTGTTATTCGTAATACCCGTTAATTTTGTAATAAAATTTGAAAGTTTTTTATTAATATTTGGTTTTATATATATATTTAATGTTTCTACCAATTTACCATTATTGATTTTAAAAGCAGCTATTTGTATTAATTCTCTATATTCTCCTGATTTTGACCAATTATTTTTTTTACTATTTTTCCAAGCTGTAAATTCTGTATCAAATAAAATATATTTTTTCATAATATAATTATTTATTTTATAATTATATTATTCTTCAAGTTTTTTATTGTTCATTTTAATTAGGCTAAATAATAATAAACCCATCAAAATAAACATACCGATAAATGGTAATAAAACCAATAACCAAGAAACTGTTTTATAACCACTTCTACATAATAATTGTAAAATATATGTCCAAATAAATATATATATAAACTTAATTAAAAAAAATACCAAGTTGTTACAAGAAGTATCTGTTTTAAAAATGCCTATACAATATTGATAAGGATTTTTGTAGTTTTGTTTAAAAATTGTTAATACGCTAATTATTGAAATTAAAAAATACAATTGCGCAGGGGGGCATAAACTGGTAAATTTATTCCACAAATCCATATAAATAATATATATATAATATTTTAACTATTGTCCATTTTATGTGCTATAACTGGATCAGCTGAGGCTACTTGTCTATCAGCATCCCAAGTATTTTTAATATCGCTTAAATAATTCATACCATTCCTAGCAGTTGTTAATGAATGGCTTAATCCAAAATCTATTAATTTACTAGTTCCTAAACCATCAAACCCTATTAAACCACCGCCTTTTTGTTCAAGAGCCAATGATGGTAAGCGATTTTGCGTTGTTTGTGGTGTTAAATCTGCCCCTTGTAGATTATTTTTAGTACCCGTAACAATCTCACTCATATTATTAGGGTATTCACAATTATAATTTGCTGCACCACCCATTTGTTTTGAACCTCGTCGTTTTGAACCTCGTCGTTTTGAACCTCGTCGTTTTGAACCTAGTCGTTTTGCACATCCCATTTGAACGCGACGATAACCTCTTTTAGATTTTTTCCTTTTACGATAAACTTTTCTACTTCTATTGCATCTTGATTTTCTTCTTAATCTTTTTGATTTCTTTTTTGATTTTTTTCTTTGATTTTTTTTATTGTATTTATTACTTCTGTTTTTTTTATTAAAACTTCTTTTTCGTTTTAACGGCATTATATAAAATAGATTGAGAATAAAAAAATATTCTAAATATTAATTAAAGATTCCAGTCTCAACATATATATCAATGTATGTTAACATATATCAACGTGTGTTAACATATGCCGACGACAACACATTTTTTTTAGACCAAGGTCGTCTAAAACTCTACCTTCCGGTGTTTTTTTGGTTGTTATTTCTGTAAGATAAACAATATCTGTATCTCCTAATTTTTCTTCCAATTTAATTTTGCGAACATTCTTAAGATAATATAAATATTTATCAGCCAAAACTTTCCCACACGTAAAACATTTTACTGGAATAATCATATTTTATATATATTATATAAACTATAATTATAAATCAATTTATTTAATCATTAATTTCCTTTTTAAATAAATAATATTCCTCATCATCGTTGTTTCCTCCGTTAATTACAGATGTCCTGTTTGCTGCCGTATTCAATTCTGCTTCCGCATCACCATATAAATTTGAGGGATTATCATTTTTAAAGCCTGTGGAATTCGGCGCTATTACTTTTTTTTTATTATTCAATTTACGATAAAAATATGTATCGGTTACCCCACCCTTTGGTCTATTTTTATATTCTGAATAATAATACCCATCTACACCCTTTTGTGTTTTTGAGTCATTAAAAATTTTTATCATATATTCGTCAATTTTATTTTTTGAAATATCATTAGTTCCTATAGCATTAACCGTTACACAATCAGAACAACCAATCTTGGTAAGTTTATCCATTACATCATTACCATTATATGACAATAAACTATTTAATTTATTCATTGATGCATCAAATTGATCTTTAATTTTTTTATTTTTAGTTTTATTATAATCTGATATAAGTTTCATCCATTTATCTTTATCGTGTGGACCACTGGCTTTTCCTTTTATACATCTACCAATATTTTTAGGATCATCATCATTCCATTTTATATGGTCATTTACCATTTCATCATCGTCAAGGACATCAACACTTTTAAACAAACTACTTCTTTCTTTTTCTATTTCAGTCGTTGAAAAATCGCCAATTTTTGTTACCCTGTCTTTCCATTTTGGGTTTTTTGCAATTTTGTTCCATTTTGTTTCCCATAAACAACAAGGATATTGTAGACAATTATTTTCACCTAAAGCCGTCATCTTTCTACAGAATTCTTCTCCGTGACTTTGGCAATTATTTGCTAATCTCCACCAATCTTTACATTCTTTAATTTTAACAACTTCATTCAATGAAACATCGCAATTTTCTTTACTAATTCCACCATATCCTTCTGAAAATGATTTAAAACCTTCATTTCTGTTACCACCGGATGTATAATAATTAACTTTATCTAGTTTTGAACGACCAACCGCGCCTATTCGTTCATTGCTATATTTACTCATTTTCCTATGTTTACCAAGGTTTGGCTCGTGTACCTCGTGTATTAAATAATCTTCCGTCTTGTCAGGACACCACGGCCATCCACCACACTCACCGGCACCACCACATTCTTCATCGCAGTTGACACCACACTTGCCCCACGGACATTTGCATTTCCCGTCTAAAATATCACATACGTGGAGTTTATTCTGGCTGAAGTTTTTATTTTCCCGACACGCTTTGTCACCATTAGCATATTTTGTACAATCCGTTTCGTTGTCTGAATCTGACTCGTCATCGGTGTCTTCGCCACATCTTTTACACCCAACTCCACTACTTTTGCAACACATACCTGCCATACCGCATCCAAAATCGCACATCGCACGTTTATGATCCCTCCCGCCATTGCCGCCATACGACTTACCCTGATTTTCCGGGAGACAATCCGAATCTGGGTGATCTGATTTTACTATTGTACCAGTTCTCCAAGAATTACAGCATTTACCCTTTTCCGTATTAACCCCCAAATGACAATTACAAAACCAGTCACTATTATCTTTTTGCCAAGAGGCATTAATTTTCCAATCAAAAGGTTGGAAAATTTCTTTTCCCATTTTTTTTGTTATATCCATACAACAGGCCGATGAAACATTATTGAAATACTTATCTCCACTTTTCAATTTTTTACAAGTCCTAATTCCAGAAGGGTCGCGGTCATACGCAAAACACGTTCCGAAACAATATTGGTTAACATTTCCGGTATGACGTTTCATTGGAGTGTGCTCACCGTGTCCTTCTATTATATTTTTTTTGAAAATATATGTTTTTTCTTCATTTATTTCACTACGTTCATTAAAATTGAGATTAAATGCTTGAAATGCAACATAAATAAAAAATATTATTAACATAAAAATCAAAATAATTACAATATTTTTAATTATATTCTGATAAAAATAAACAAGCATATTGTCTGATTTTACACCAACCGTTCTGGGAACCGATGGCATTTTTTGAGAAAAGCTTTTTACCGATGGCATTTTTTGAGAAAAGCTTTTTACCGATGGCATTTTTTGAGAAAAGCTTTTTACCGATGGTAATGAATTCTTTATTTCAGATAAAGATTTTGTCAACGACATAATAATATATAATAATTATATTATTATATAATTTATATTAACTACTTGTATAAGGATTTTCAATGAATTATTGTTCTATTAATTCATACCCACAAGATGTTTTTGTAATACAATGTACTATTTTTTTTTTTGTTATTTTTGTGTGACACTCTTTGCAAATATTTACCAAATTCGCCTTATGGTTTTTTTTAAAATGAAAAATATTTCCTAAATTGTCGGCCAATTCTTGAGGATTTAAATGATGAACTTCTTCTCCCGGATTATCACAAAATTCGCAATTATTTTTTATTTTTTTTGCATTATACTTTGATTGATTATTCTCCAATAATGTTCGCTCGCTGGGGAATAAATTATATCTTATATCATTGGCCAACTCAATAAAAACGTCATCCAATCCCAAACTTTTACAAACTTCCAATCCATACATATTATTACCTGGACCATCGCGCAAATCTCGCATATATATCAATTTGTCTTTTTCAGCATTATATTCCACTCTCATATGTTTCATATTCATTGTACCGATACTTTTAATTTTATCTAAGCGTTGTAATTCGTGTAAATGGGTTGCAAATATAAAACTACTTTTTCTCTCAGATAGTGTAATTAAACTAGCCGCAAAAATACTCAATGCACTTTTTATTTCTGTCCCAGAACATAATTCATCGCCCAAAATTAAAGTGTTTTCATCAGCTATATTTAATATTGTTTTCAATTCGCTCATTTCAACTGCAAATGAACTCAACCCCTTAAAAAAATTATCATTTCCCAATATTCTGGTTGATATAATCTTATATGGTTTATATGTAAATGAATTACACGGAACATACATACCTGCCTGCGCCATTATAACCGCCATCCCCATTGATTTAATTAAACTTGATTTTCCAACCGCATTCGTGCCATATAATAATGTACCATCAATATTATTACCTAATGAAATATCATTTGGTTTATACAATTCGTCGCAATTAATATGTTCAATTAATGGGTGTCTTATAGCTTTTGCATCAAAATATGATTTTTCTGCATTTCCGTCTATAACCGGTTTACAATAATTATATTCTCTTGCATTATATGATTTTGTCATAATAAAATCAACCAAACCGGTAAATTTGATAATTGTATTTAATTCTTTTGAATAATTTTTAAATTCTTTAATAAATTGGTTATATGATTGTTCTATGATTTCAAATAATATATGACTGCTTTGTAATATAGAATCGTACAATTCATTCAACGTTATTGATTGAAGTTTTTTATTGTTTTGCGATGTTGTGACGCATTTAAAATTTTCCAATGATACATCAAATTCTTTTACTGATTGATCATAATTTGATTTATATGATAATTTTATGTTTTTTTTTTGTAATTGATTTACGGTAATTTTTAATATTTCACTGCGTTTTGATGTTGCTTGAAGCCATAATCCACTTTTTGGCGTTTGATGTTTTTTAATGAAACTTTTTCCCTTTTTCTTTTCATTTTTTTCCAATATACTTGATAAATATATTTGAATCGCTGATAATTTTTGCTCATTTTCAATATGTTCTCTATGAATTGTATCCAAATGTTTAAAAATATTTTTTTTAAAAAAATTAATAGGTTCTTTTATTTTTATTATATTAATAGCTTCTTCAAAATTTATATATTTTTCTAAAAAATGTGTAACTTTATTACAAGTTTCAATGAAATCATTGCAAATTTTTTCAGTAACATAATTATTTAATATATCATTGTTTTCAATAATATTCATTATTTTTATTAATGTTTTTGTATTTGAATAAATTTCAACAATTTCACAGGGATTAATTTTATTTAATATAATTTTTCTTTCCAATTTTTCAATATCTTTAATTGAATGTAATTGTTTTCTAATAATTTCCAATGATTCATAATTATTTAATATATAATCAATTATTTCATATTCTTTCATTAAATATGTTTCATCAAAATTTGGATGCAATATATGATAACGAAATAATCTCTTTCCCATATTTGTATAACAATTGTTTAAAAATTTTACCAAACTAGATAATTTTGATTTTTGATTTTGCGAAATAATATTTAATTGTTTTAATGAATGTGTTGCCAAGAATACTTTATCATCCGTTTTATCATATTCTGGGTAATTTAAATTTTCTACTAAATTATTGTTATGTTTTTCAACAAAATTTAATAAATAGATAAAACTTTGCGTTGCCCAAGAATATTCCTTTAATCTACAACTATCAAAAAAAACATTAAAATCATTCATCTTATAAAATTTTTTCAATATTTCTTGCTGCCACATTTGTTTCTCGCATTTTAATGCCTTTATTGTTTTATCGCTTTTTTCATTAAGATTAATATTATGTAATTTAATATCTGGATATTCAATAAATTGTAAAAGTTCTTTTACCTTTTTATCATCTTCATAATTATGAATAAGTATAAGTTCGCGGGGATTATATATTGACATAAATCGTTCTAATTCATCAAATACACAGGGTTCGTGTAATTTATTTGCTTCATATTTGTATTGAAATAGTGTTACTTTCCCTGTATAAATATCAATTGTTGAACAACCAAAAAAAATTCTTGGTAAATTTTGTATAATACTTTTTTTAAAAGATTCAATCCATATACACGCAATATTATTGGTTATTTCTTTTGTTTGTATATCAAAATTTGTACCGACTGAAAATACGCCAAATTCTTTTCTTTCCTTTCCACCATTTATATGATCGTCGCCGACTTCATTCCAAACAACAACAGTATATCCCGCATTATTTAGCTTTGGGATATATTTTTCTAGAGGAACTATTGTACCATTTCCGGCCATAACGACCTTTTTTCTCTCACCATTGCATTTGATATAACTTTTCTTTTCTGCAATTACAATCTCTAATATTTTTGAAAATTCAATAATATTGCTACCAGTGATATTCCCTTCATTATCTTTCATACCATATACTTCAAAAAAGGATCCGCATTGCCATAATAAAATTGTTTTTTTTCCATATTTATTTTCATAATGTTTAACATTATCAAAATACTCTTGTATCATTAATTTCTTTGGCATAGTTTAAATGTATTCTTATATAATAAATTTTAATCTTTATATTCATTAACTTGATTATTTATTCCAATTATGCATTAAAATTTCTTCGGCATTTTTTCCACCACTATTGCGAATATCTCCAGCTAAATAACGATTCATATACATTTCGCGCAATAATTTTTCAGGAGCTTGAGTACCAACCTTAATTAATGCATTCTTTACTAAAACATTTTTAACTTGGGCTAATTTTTTTTTCTTAAGAAAATTACAATCTTTATTTATTAAACGTCTGGTTTTTTTATTTTTTATTAATATTGCAACTTTTCTAGTTTTTGAATTTTTTCCTAAAATGAATCTTTTTATTAATTTTTTATTTTTAACTTTGAATTTTTCTTTTTTCTTTTTTTTACCATCTGTTTTGATTTTATTTGATAAATAATTATCTTTTAATTGTTCCAATTTATTTTTTCTTTCTATTGGCTGTTGTCTCCCAAAATTAGATTCATCTGTAAAAACTAAAATATCATTATTTTGCAGAGGCTGTATATGTTGCATTGGCTGTATATGTTGCATTGGCTGTATATGTTGCAGAGGCTTTATATGTTGCAGAGGCTGTATATGTTGAATTGGTTGCATTGGCTGTAAATTTTGTTTATATCTTGAGTATAATTGTTTTTTACCATTTTTTAATATCCCATATGGTGGGTCATTCTTTATTTTCCCATTTAATGGTTCCATTGTATTTATTTTTATACTGGGTTTTATAGTTTGTTGCGCCTGCTGCTGTTGCGCCTGCTGCTGTTGTTGCAACAATTGCTGTTGTAGTTTTTTTTTCTTTTTGCGATTTTTTTTTGTTTTACGTTTTTGTATAATTTCTTCCATAAAATTAACCGCGTTATCATAATCATCTTTAGTTTCTTCTTCTGGATTTTTATTATGTTTATTTTTATTTTTAAACTCTTTAATTTTACCGATCATCTTATTTTTTAAAACATTCTTTTGTAAAGAATTAAAATTTGTTCTTAAACTATGGCTTAATTTGTTTTTTTTTGTTTTTTTTTTACCTCCTAAATTAAAAAAATCTGCATTAACAGATATTGTTTTAGTTGACATAATTAATATTTTAAAAGAAAATACAATTACTTTTTAAACGTTTATAATAATTTAAATTGATATAAAAATAACATTTTATTAAATTAAATTATATAAAATTATGACCGATAATTTAAAAAATTTATCAATTGAAGAAGATGAGAAAGAATACCAAAAGGTTTCTTGGAAAATAATTGAGACATATTTTAAAAATAAATATTTAACAAGATTGGTAAGGCACCAGATTGAATCATACAATTATTTTATTGAACATCAAATACAAGAAACAATAAATATGTTTAATCCGGTACGTATTGTATCGGAAAATGATAAAATTGAACACGGACAATATTCGATAGAAATACAAATAACTTTTGATAACTTACAAATTTTTCGCCCCCAAATACACGAAAACAATGGGGCAACTAAAATTATGTACCCACACGAGGCGCGATTGCGAAATTTTACATATTCATCACAATTAACATTGGATATTAATATTAAAATTAAAAAATTTAATGGTAAAAATCTTAAAGAGATTGAAACCGTTTTTAAAAAGTATCCAGGAATTCATATTGGTAAATTACCAATTATGTTAAAATCAAATATTTGCGTTTTAAAACAATTCTCTTATATTGATGCAAATATAACTAAAGAATGTAAACACGACCCCGGTGGTTATTTTATTATTAGTGGATCTGAAAAAACCATTTTAGCTCAAGAAAGAGCTGCTGAAAATAATATAATGTGTTTCAATATTAAAAAAAATAATAATAAATGGTCTTGGTTAGCAGAAATTAAATCTGTGCCGTTAAATAAATGCATTTCACCAAAACAAATAAGTATTACAATCGCAACAAAAAACAATAGTTACGGACACACAATAGATATTAATATTCCCAGGATAAAACAACCAATTCCGATATTCATTCTATTTCGCGCATTGGGAATAATTTCTGATAAAAAAATTGTTGATTATATATTATTAAATATTGAAGAAAAATATCAGTCAAAATTAATTTTTGGATTAAAGGCGTCTATTATTAAAGCAAATGAATATACTACACAGGAATCGGCCTTTAATTATATTATGAGTTACGTTATGTACACACCTATTAAAATGACAAAAGAAGAAGGTATAATTAAAAAAAGTGAATTTACACAAAATGTATTAAATAATGATTTATTCCCACATTGCGATACAAAAACCCAAAAAATTTATTTCCTGGGTTATATGATTAATCAGTTATTGCTTACTAGTTATGGGTGGAGAAAAACGGATGATAGAGATTCATATAAAAACAAACGCATTGATTTGGCTGGACCACTAATTAATAATTTATTCAGAAATTATTTCAATAAACTAGTAAAAGATATGCAAAAGCAAATTGTAAGAGAAATTAACAATGGATCTTGGAAATCAACAAATAACATAAAAAATATTATCAATGATACGAATATTTATAAAATTGTAAAATCAACAACAATTGAAAATGGCATAAAAAGAGCATTGGCAACCGGTGATTTTGGTTTAAAAAATACAAATTCATCAAAGGTTGGTGTTGCACAAGTTCTAAATAGGTTAACGTATGTGTCTAGTTTAAGTCATTTACGCCGCATTAATACACCAATTGATAAAAGTGGTAAATTAATTCCTCCAAGAAAATTACATAATACACAATGGGGCTTTATTTGTCCAGCCGAATCTCCAGAAGGCCAAAGCGTTGGAGTCGTTAAAAATATTAGTTATTTGGCACACATTACAATAACTACATCAGATACGCCATTGTTTAATTTAATTTCTCCCGAAATAATACCAATTGAAGAAGATAAACAAGGAGAGTATTGGGATAAAGTTAAAGTTTTCTTAAATGGGTGTTGGTTGGGTGTAAGCGATAAACCATACGAATTTTATAAAAAAATGAAAGAATACAAATATAAGGGTATTATTAACATTTATACGGGAATTATATTTAATATTCAAACAAAAGAAATTTTCATTTGCAACGACGCTGGTAGATTAACGCGTCCTGTGTTAAAAGTAAAAAATAATAAATTATTATTAAATAAAAAGTATTCAGAATATATTTTTAGTAGTGAATGTCAGTGGGAAGAGTTCTTTATAAATCATAATTTTGATGAATCCATAATTGAATATATAGATGCTGATGAACAAAATAATTCTTTAATAGCAATGAAACCACGCGAGTTAAATAAACTTCAAAAAAATAATATTTATTACAATTATACACATTGTGAAATACATCCAAGTACAATTTTTGGAATTTTAGCAAATTGTATTCCTTTTCCTGAACATAATCAATCACCTAGAAATACATATCAATGTGCTATGGGTAAACAAGCTATGGGAACATATACTACCAATTTCAGAGATAGAATGGATAAAACGGCGTATGTTCAAACATATACAATGCGACCATTAGTTGATACAAGATTAATGAATATTATTAATTTAAATAAAATTCCAAGCGGTAATATGGTAATTGTTGCTATTATGACATATTCTGGATATAATCAGGAAGATTCTATTATTTTCAACGAAGGTTCGGTTAAAAGGGGTATGTTTTCTGCAACAGTTTATCATACAGAAAAGGATGAGGATAAAAATATTCACGGCGATGAAGAAATTAGATGTAAAGCAGATAAAACGAAAACAAAGGGGATTAAATTTGGAAATTATGATAAATTGAATGAGTTTGGCATTATTCCAGAAAATATGAAAATAGAAAACAGAGATGTTATTATTGGTAAAGTTGTTCCCATAAAAGAAAATAGAAACGATCATACAAAAACAATAAAATATAAAGATTATAGTAAAATTTTTAGAACAAACGAAGATTGTTTTGTTGATAAAAATTATATTAATAGAAATGGCGATGGTTATGCTTTTGCAAAAATTCGCACGAGGGCATATAGAATACCCGATATAGGTGATAAATTTAGTTCAAGACACGGACAAAAAGGTACGATTGGTATTATTTTATCGGAAGAAGATATGCCGACGACTAGTTCAGGTATTAGACCGGATATTATTATTAATCCTCACGCTATCCCAAGTCGTATGACAATTGCGCAACTTAAAGAAACCCTTTTGGGTAAAGTTTTATTAGAATTGGGATTATTTGGCGATGGAACTAGTTTTGGTGAATACCCAATTAAAGACCTTTGTAAAAATCTACAAATGTTAAATTATGAAAAACACGGAAATGAAATTTTATACAACGGTATGACAGGTGAACAATTAGAAACAGATGTATTTATTGGACCAGTATTTTATCAAAGATTGAAACATATGGTTGCAGATAAAGCTCATAGTAGAAATATTGGACCAATGGTAGTACTAACAAGACAACCCGCCGAGGGCAGAGCTAGAGATGGTGGTTTAAGATTTGGAGAAATGGAAAGAGATTGTATGTTAGCACACGGCACAGCCAATTTCATTCACGACAGAACTTATAAATGTAGCGATAAATATCATATACACATTTGTAATAAATGTGGGTTGCCGGCCATTTATAATAAGGGTAAAAGTATATATCTATGCAAACAATGCGATAATTATACCGATTTTAGCAGAGTAAATATACCATATGCTTTTAAATTATTAATGCAAGAATTAATTACAATGAATATTGCGCCAAGACTTATTACATAAATTCGTTAAAATAATATATTTCACTTAATATATTATTTTATAATGGAATCTTATTATGAATTATTGGGTGCAAATTCATCAATGTCTATTAAAGACATTAAGAAAGAATATATTAAACTAATGAAAAAAAATCATCCAGATAGATCGGGACAAGATGATCAATGTAAAAAAATAACTGAAGCTTATCAACAAATTGCACAATATAAATTAAATATTAATAATGATGAAAAAACTTTAATGTCTCTTGGTTTTGAAACATTGCCTATGGAGTATATAAGGCGTAAAATATCTAATAAAGAATTTAAACAAGATGACATTTTAAAGTTAAAAGACGGTGAAAGAGAAAAAAAATCTGTTTTTGAAAAAATGTTTGACTTTTTTTTTGATTCAGATAGCGATGATGATTAAAATTTTGAAAGAAAGAGAAATTCATTGGAAAGATCTTCGGGTATCTCTTTAAAGTCAATCAATTTTTTGTTTCTTTTAAATTTCTCTCCAGCTTCTTCTTTTTCTAATTTATCTCTGAGAGAATTTTTATCATTCCATAATTTTAAAGCTGTTTTTTTACCGCATCTATTGAAAACTCTTGGAATATTATCACTTTTGTCACCAAGGATGATTTTGCAAAATAAGTCGCATTCTGCATCACCTGATGAATTTTTTTCTGTCCTGAGAGGTTTTAATTTTAATGTAAATATATCAGTTTGGTCATTAATCAGTTGTAAATAATCATGGTCGGCAGTTATTATTGTTACCTTTACATCAGGGACAGTATTTATTAAATGTTTTGTGGCAATGGCAATGCAATCATCTGCTTCTAACCGTGGATGGTATAAAACGCGTTGAATTCCCGCTTCTGCGAATAATTCATCATACGCCATCTTAAAGAATGGTTGACCGTGAAAATTTGAATAATCGCGATTACCTTTATAATCATTAATAAATTCATTGCGCCAAATATCACCGCGATGACAATCTTTTGCTACAAATGTTTCAGCATCTTGAATTTTTAATTTTTTGGGGATTTCTTTTATTTTGTTTATGAATGTCCGTTTAAAACTTGACACAAACTCTTCATTTTCAATGGGTTTTTCGCATAATGGTGTATCTTTTGCAATTTTCCACCAAGCCATACTAGCATAATATCTATAAAACACAAAATAACTACCATCAATTAAAATAATGTTTTTTGTCATAATTGTTAACTTATATTGTTAACTTATATTGTTAACTATATTTTTAAAGTTAAACATAGTTAAAAAAATAGTATCAATTTAAATAAGAATGAGTAAAGGTTGTAAATATAAAAAAGCAAAAGCTATGATGCGTTGGAAATGGAAAAAGAAACGCATCCGGAGATTACAAAGAAAAAGAAGAAAAATGAGGGCAAGAGCAAAATAAATTTTATTGAATTATTTATATGAATATTACAAATCAAATCAAACAAATAATTAATAATAAAGTTGACGATTATGTTGATTATTTAGGATATAGTCATTTTAAAAAACAAATAACTTTAGAAAAAAGAAAGGAACAATCCAAGCTAATTATGGAAAAATATCCAAATAGAATCCCCGTAATTTGCGATGTTTCTAAAAAATTACCCGAATTATATAAACATAAATATTTATTACCCGATGATTTAAAATCAGCATATTTTATGCAAATAATAAGAAAGCGTATAAAATTAAACTCCTCTCAGGCGATGTATTTTTTTGTTGGTGATAAACTATTACAAACAAATAATTATATGTCAGAAATTTACAATAAAAATAAGGATGAAGATGGGTTTTTATACATTTATGTGTGTGCGGAATCAACGTTTGGATAATTCATTATTATAAAAAAAAAATATGTACAATACTTATATATGTCAAATACAAATATTAAGAATCTTTTAGTGACTGTGCGCAAGACTTATGACCAATCTGGCGATTCAAAAAATGTAGGTCCAACAGCAGATAATAGTAGTAGAATTGCATTGATTAAAAAGGTTCAAGTTAGAACAAATTATTATGATGTGAAAAATAGTAAAGAAAAATATGCACAACTGTGGGGATTAAATAATTTAAGTGCAAAGGGGAATAAAACAGGGTCCAGTGGTGATTCCGGGATTAGAACTAAATTTGTCGGCATTTTCCCAAGAATGAATTTTTAAAACATTTTAATATCTAATATAATATTATAATGTTTCAAAAATTATTAGTTGAATTTTTAGGAACTGCATTTTTTCTTTATGTTATAATAGCTGTTGGGCATCCTTTGGCGATAGGTTTGGCGTTGGCAATTGCGATTATGGTGGGTGGGAAAATATCGGGAGGACACTTTAACCCAGCTGTTAGTATTATGATGGTTGCTGCAAAGAAAATAAGTATGAATGATGCTGCTCCATATATTTTAGCACAAATTGCTGGAGGTTTAGTTGCTTTGGAATTATTTAAAAGAGTTTAATTATATATATTTTTTAATATAAAATATATATATATATATGACAAAATCAAATAAAAAAAAAAGGAAATCAAAAAGTATGGGAAGATTAAGACGAAACCGTAAAAGAAGTATTAAATTAAACAGGAAATTTAATAAAAAAAAATCCCGTAGACGCCGTAGAAGAAGACAATCTGGTGGAGCTTGGACTGATTGGGTTCCAAATTTTTTTGGAAAAGAAGAAAAACCGAATACTCAAATTGCAACTGTTCCCGAAAACACTCCTGCAGCAAAACAAACAAATGCCTTTTTAAATGGAATTGGAAAACAATTAAATAATGTTAATGATCGTTTTGCGGAAGTTAGAAATACAGTCGCCACAGCCGCCACCGCCGCCACAGATATGATTAAAAAACCAGAATTAAAAGGTGATGATTTATCACGTATTGCTATGAGTGATTTTAAAAAATTAGAGGTTGATTTTAAAAAATTAAAAGATCAGTTCGGTGTTATTGGTGAATGGATTAATAAACGTACAAAAGATCCAGCAAAATGCCCCTGTTGTAAACAACCCATTCAAGATAATGTTCAGGGTAAAGGGGTAGCAATGGCACCACAAACGCCCGGTACCCAGACTGCGCCACCCGCACCAACAGCTAGACTAGCACCAGGACTAGCACCAGGACTAGCACCAGGACTAGCACCAGGACCAAATAAGTTATAAAAACTTAAACAAGTTTAATTATAATAAATATAATAATAATAATAATTATTATGTTTAAATTTGTGGTAATTGCAATATTATTAATCAATTCTATTTTTTGGGGTGTATCACCTGTTAATGATTTTTCACCACACCAAAGAATTTTAAATAAATTAAATATTAAATTTAAAATAACTTCTTTATTTCATATTTTATTGGGTACAATATTCTATTTATTAGCATTATTCATATCACATTCATATATATCATAAAAACATTATTCAAATGTAATATTTTTAATATCCCCAGTTCTGTTTTTCATATATTCAAAGAATTTCCAAAATTCAATATGTATTCCATCGCAACTAACAACTTTTAAAAATGTTAAACATTTTTGTTCTTTCGTGAGATTATTTAAATGTTTAATTTTAGCAACAATTCCTTCATCGTTAATTTTATGCGAATTAGTAATTTTTTCAATAGTTTCTTCGTGTAATAATTTCAAATCCGCTTTATTTTTTTCATATTTTAATTTAGCTTTATCCAATTTATATTTATAATCATCGTTTTCCTTTATTTTTAAATTTGATATTTCGGTAATATTATTATTAATATGAAGATTTGCAATATCTTTTAATTCCATAGTTTCAATTACTTGATCACCATTGCTATCCAAATGATCATATAATTTTAAAATCATTGCAAAATTGTCTTTATCGTAGTCTTTTGGACATTTTAATTTTATTGATGCTGAAGATCCCATTTAAATAATAATAAATAATAATTATTTAAATACTTTTAACAATTAGATTCTACTTTCTTTTTGTAAAACTTTCCATAATAAATAAGCCATTAATAACCCGAAACTCATATTAAATAGTTTTGCAATTGGTTTGTCTTTTAATTTCAATATTGTATTATCATCTTTTTCCCCATTAAATAAATTTTTAAAAGTTTCCGACGCGTGTTTTGGACAGTCGCTACCCACCTTCTCTGAAATAGGATTTGTCCCAACTGTTCCACCCCCCAAATCAAAACTACACGGATTTAAATCATAGACGTCAGAAAGAGCAACGTGATGTGCGTCGGTTCCATATTTGTGATGCCAATCAGATGAGTTAGCGCCATCATCCATAAATTCTATAGTTTCCATATTTAATTTCACACACGGTGGGACACTCGGCGCTGTTAATGAATTTAGCAACCCCATTGGGTTAAATGCTCCCAAATTTTCTATCATACCCGGTATTAAACCCCGCATACCCTTTAAAGTACCTAGTCCCGGTATTTTACCGGTTGGTAAATTATCTATATATATATATCTACGTTCTGTTTCTCGGGCGCCTTCGCCGGTCCATTCCACATCAGCAGTGTCGCCATCTTCTTTCTTCTTATAATAAATAAAATCACATTTATCGTCTCCATCCTTACAATCTTTACCTGTGGAACCATTATCGTTATATAAATATGGTCCTTCTGGCTTTCCACTAGAGTCTACTTTAATTGGATAACAAGTACCCATTGTTTTCATAAAAAATTTATCACCCAGAACTTCATCGCGTTCTTCGCGTTTAACTTTTGCATTCGCGTGTCCGTCACCCGTTATGAGTACTTGCCCGTAACTTACCAATCCAGCGACATTTTTAACCAATGCATCCAACGAACCTTCTGGTGTCATACCAATTTCATCGGGAGCCATAATATTTTTATGATAAAGATATGTTTGTCCTAAATATTCGTGTTTGGCGTGATCTGGATCATCTTTTGCATCATCATTTTTTAATCCTTCCCTCATTATAATATAATTTAATAAAATATAATAAAATAATATTTCAATAATTATTAAATGAATAGAATTATAAAACTTAATAATTATGTAAATCATATTTCAACTAAAGAATTCAAAATAAATGAATTCAAAATAAATGAATTCAAAATAAATGAATTATATAATTCAGAGTATCAAAATATTCCTATAAATTCTAAAACCTGCAGATATTGTTTAGAAAAAGATGATAAAGACTATATATCGCCGTGTTTATGTAAAGGTGGTTTAAAATATATCCATAATGATTGTTTAAATCAATGGAGAGAAGTAAATCTTTCTAATCCAGAAAAAAGAAATTCTTGTGAAATTTGCAAATATAGTTATAAATTTAAAAGAGGCGATGTAGAATATTTTAATAAATTTTTAATAGATATTAATGGTTTTTATATTATTCACGTGATAATGATTTGGATTATTACATTGATTATTGGTTGTATAGAAATAGCTACTAACTTTTTTATGATTCGCACATTGAATTTTTATAATAATTCAAGTTTATTAATTTTATTTGAAAATCAAATAAAAAATGAAGATTTATTTTATATAACATATGCTTTATTTTATTATTCATTATCATCTTTCTTTTTTGAGATGTATTATGCTATGAAATTTTATTTTAAATGCAATATATTATTTCCAAACGAACATTATAAATCAATGAGATGTTATATGTATAGATATAATATTCAGAGTTTTTTATTTTTATATTATTATTATTTTTGTCTCATTTTAAACCTTTCGCTATTTTATGTATATTCTTCTATATTAATAACGGTAATAAATAATATATATAGATTACACTTTTATACAAAACATAATAAAACCTTAAAAACAGTCATTCTTAATATTGGAAGCACCGAAGAAATATTATCATTTGAAGAAAATCCTTTATTGGGTTTTTTGCGTGGAGAAAAAGATCAATTTGATGAAACTGCCGAATTTGATGAAGATTCATCAGATAGATCAAATGAAAACGAACAAAAAAGAATTGATATAATTAATTAAATGCATATATGATAATAAAAAATTTAGTAAATATTAATATATTGATCATAATATATATGACTTGTTTTTGGGACGGAATAATAAAATCGCTGAAAAAAGAGGATTTTGACTATGTTAAGTTTGATAAATCTAAAAGTCCTGTAAATTTAATAAATTTTTTAAAAAAAAATAATATAAAAATGATCAATGTATTATGGCAAAATAACATATTGAGAGAACAAGAAATGGAAGAACATATAAGCTGGATAAATGAATATAATATAAATGATATATCAAATGGTCATTTAACATCCATTTGTGATCCATTTTTATTATTAATTTGTGAATTGTTTTGTGTAAATATTAAACATCAATATAATAAATATTGTATTATGTATGTCAATAAAAATAAATCAAGAAAAACATTGATTTTTTCATCAAATAATGGTCATTTTGTTTGTTCCAGATAGATTAACAGACGGGACAAACATTTTTCCCGCTTTTAGCATCTTCGGCTTGTTTTTCTGCAGCTTTTAAATTATTTTGGATCTCATCGTTTTTATCGCTCAATTTTTTTTTCATTCTATTTGTATTGGTTTTTACACTATTTATTTCCTTTATTATATTTGATTGGGCAAGCTTCATTCTTTGTAGTTCACTTGATACATTACTCATTTTTTTTATCTCTGCATCGGATACATCAACCCCTTCAATTATTTTAGGTTTATATATATTATTATTTTTTATAATTTCATATAAAAATAAACTTAATATAAATAAACCTAAAATGACACAAAGTGTTTTATAACATATTTCTATCATATTATAAATATTAAATATATTTTAATAAAAATACATTTAACTACAACTAGCACCCTTTGAATCTATAGGTTTTCCAATATCTTCGTGTGGCGATGCACCCAAAGGATCGCCAATTTCACCACACTCGGTTTCTTCTTCTTCTTTTTTTTTATCATTTCCGGCGTCATCTTTAACAAGTTCATCTAATGCTGATAGTGATTTTAAAAATTTTTCCTGTGTATCTTTAAATGATATAGACGTTGGTACTATATTTTTTTTATAACTGGAATCAAAAGGAATTAGTTGATCATCATTATATGATTTTACTAAAGCAACATTTTCATTATTTAATTCGCGGATACAAGATTCAGTTTTTAAATTTTCTTCACGTTTCGCTTTATTTTCATTATATGTTGCCTGGTCTTCATCGCCCAACTCACCGACTTCCCCATCTTTGTTGTAAACAAAGCCACCACTACAATCCAACCCTTCTAATATTGGTAACATATTATTTATAAACAGTCCTAAAAAGAAAAAAATTACAATTATACAAATTATTTCCATTATATATAATAGTTATTTTTTTCAATAATATATTATCTATTTATTATATAAAATGTATTGGTCGCGAAAATTTAAAATATCTGGTTGTAAAACAACTAAACCTTGTAATTATATAGGGATACCGAAAAATAATCCAAGATTCGCCATTAAATACGATTTATCAACTTGTAGCGATGGTTGTGGTAATATTAGAAATAATCGGCGAGTGAGAAACAATAAAGAAGAAATGGAAGCATTGAGAAAACGTGGTAATTTCAATGATACATATAAAAATAGATTTTCGGTGGATAACGCAGCTGGAATTGAGTGTGGTCGCAGTAGATTACACTCATATAGGAGAAACCAACCTACAACAAGTGCAGAACTTGGTCAATCAAACAAATATAATTATTCCTATAATGATTATTTAAAAATAAAGAAAATGTCTTATAAACACAGATTACCAACAAATAAAGCAGCGGATAATACAACTACTTATGAAGTTGGCGGATACGGTGGGAAAAATTGTGAAAATAAAGATTGTACTACCAAAGATCATAAAGTTATTTGGAAACCGAACAACAAAAATTACAATGTCCAAGGCGCCGTATCTAGTAGCTCAAGACTTGATAGACTTAAATTAGAAACAATTAGGGGTTCTAAAAGATGTGATACCACCAATACATCAAAATGCAATGGTGAATATTTTGCCGGAAAACCAAGATATAATGGCGTTGGAAAAAGCTTTATATTTAATGCAACAAATAAAGAACGATGTAATATCCAAGATAAAGCAAGGGGTCGTGCGCGAGGTTCAACAAATCAAATGTCTGCAGATAATTGTTATTAGATTTAAAATATTTATTATAATTATAAATGAGTCGCGGATATAACCATATTATGAATAATGAATTTTATACTGAGTATGTTAATGATAGATTTGAAAAAATTCACAGCAGCAATAATGAGTGTAATAAAGGCACATTTAAGCAAAAAAACAGAATGCCTTATAATCATTGGAGAAAACAAAGGATATGTGGAAATAGATGTCTTGATATATGTGGTAATCCCATTACGAATCAAGTTATTTTTAAAGATCCTTTAGCTTTAAGTGTTGATAATCCAAAAATTTGCGAGATACGCGATAATAAATGGAGGATAAGGTATACCGAAAGTCAACGAATACAAAGAGAAAAAAATAGGAAAAATTTTATGTCATCATCAACTCTTCTTGAAAATAGAAACAGAAAATATGAGCAAAATTTTAAATTCCCAAATCGTAGCACTGAAACGCCTAATATAATGAATCCAACAAAAATAAATAAAACGGTTATAAAACACAACAATCCTAAATTTCTTCAAACTGGCGCGGTCTCAAGTAGAAATAGAATAGCTGCATTAAAAAATGGCAATAAACACAATAATATATACAACAAACGTTGTGATACAATAAAAGCTTGGAATAAAACAAACGTGGTTGTAAAGAAACAATGCAAACCATATCATTATGGTGGACAAATGGGTACGTCGTTGTTGCGTTGCCCACCTAAAAATTAATGACGATCTTTATAAATTTTTGGAATATATTTTTTCAATAATTTATCTATTTTTATTCTATTTTTCTTATTATTATTTTTTACCCAACGTCTAGTATTTATTTTACGATCATTTTTCCAATTAATTTTATTGTCTTTATCTCGCCAGTTAAACGTGTTTTTTAAAAACTTTTTACAAAATTCATTACCATATTCCAAGCAACCACTTATTACAACATCCACGTAATTTTGCGATATGGGACAGTCTTTATTTGGCATATTATTTAATTCTTTTTTTACCGTATAAATATAAATATTACAAGGATAATTTGGCATTTTTTGCCAAGATAAAGCTTTTATAACATTTTGTCTTTTCGGGTCATATTTTATTTTTATTCTTTTATAACCTTTTTCCCTTTTATCAAAATTACGAATACATTTATAAATAGGTGTTAATATACCATTTATATTATGTGGGTTTTTATCTTTTGTTAATCCGAGAAAACTGTAATTGCCATACTTACTTTTTTTACAGGTCCATATGCGTTTATAACCCGCTTTTTTTGATAATTCAACCGGTATTGCACTTCCTATAAACCCTTTCCCAGTGTATTTTCTAGAATAAGAATTAATCAAACTACCGTAACCAAATATAAAATTGACTGGTTTAATATAATCATCGCATTGTTTTATCCGTTTCGCGTTTGTTTTATTTTTTGTTTTCTTTTTTGTTTTATTTTTTGTTTTTTTATAGTTTAATTTTATAACTTTTATAGTTTTCATATTATACTATAGTTATAAAATTAATAATTCAAAAATATGTTTCTAGTATTAACAATATCTTTAATTCTGTTAATCTCCACACCATTGTCCTCGCACCATTTTATAGATCTTTGAATATTTGTATTTTTCATTTTTTCAATTTTTTCCTTATATTTATCTTTATTCCCAATTAATTTAATTGTGTATAAAATATTTTCCATTTGTCTTTGACCCAAAATATGATTAATTTCTTGTATAATATTTAAAAAGTATAAATTTTGATCAAGATTGAGAATTGACGTAATATTGTAATTTTCAAATTTTATATTATTTAAAAGCTTTAAAATTCCAAAAAATTTCTTTTTAATATTAATATTCAAAGTATTCTTAAAATATCTACATACAATATATTTTTCAGAATTAGCATAACGACTTGAATTTGGTTTTACAATATAAACAGTTTTATAATAATAGGATAATAAATAAACAATGTCAACCGAAGTTTTATTGAATATATCAAAAATCTTTAAAATAAAAGTTCCATTTTTTTTTTGCATTGATAGCGCATAAAATACTTGAGTTAATATTAAACGACTTGCCAATACTTCTTGATTATTAAAATCTTGTGAAAAATCAATACCACCGTCCCCTGTTATAATTTCAAAAGAATCTTTATATGTTTTACAACAATGTTTATAATTTTCTTCATTATACAGATTACCAGTGTTATCAACACCCTTTTCAATATTAATATTTGGATATTTTTCTAAAAAATCTATGCTTTTCTTCCAACCTGGTGTATTTTTATCATCCTCCAATAACGTCATTCCATAATAAGCATCTTTTGTATTTTTTCGTAAATACATTGTTGCTTCTATAAATCCACCTGGACCTTCAGCTAAATGAAAGGTCTTGATTGGTTGCGCGTAATCTAATAAATTAAACATATTGTAAATTTCCAATAATTTATAAAAAGCTCTTGATATTGGTTTATATTTGCTTATTGATATATTATTATTTGGAATGTTGGTGTGTATAAATTCAAAAGGATTTGTGTAAATTTTAACTTGATCCCAATAATTATATACAGCATCAATTTTTTCTTTTGATGATTTTAAATAATTTGATAAATTAAAACTACAAATTTGATTTATATCTTCATCCATTGGTTTTAATATTAATTTATATGTATTTTCATCAATATTTATATTTAGATTTGAAGGTATTTTATAATATGACATTAAACTAAATATAATAATGATAAATTTTTAAACTATTTTAAATGGTTATTTAATTTGAAAATGAAAAAATATTTTTAAAAAATCCCCGGTTACTTTCTTTATTGGATTTATTATCTAGAACCGCATTAGATAGCACTTTATTATCTACCTTTTTATTTTTTAAAATAATTGGATGAGTATTATTATCAAAATAATTTAAATTTTGCGGATAAAATTCGCTAATAAATTCTCTCATATGAATTTTGCCCATACTTTTATTACAAGATGAGCAAATGGGTCTTAAATTAACTACAGATATATTATCTTCTTTATTTTGTTCTAATAATGATGCCGTTGACATAACGTGTCCAGCCTCAAATTCAGATTGATGGACAATATTTTTTCTACAACTATAGCAATTGGCTTCACCATATTGTTTACCGACATATTTATCCCAAACGTCTCGTTTGGTTCTTATCCCGATTCGTTTTTTTAATGATTTCTTTCTTTCTTTTTTTATTTCAACACCTGTTTTATTTGTAATAATATTTTTTATCCATTCATACCCATATCTATCTGTAACGTGCGGTACCATACCCAACCAACAGTCACCATTTTTTATGCATTTTTCTCTCATAGCTTCTGGTTTATTTATTTTTCTATATGAAGTAAATTTATCCATCGCCCAATTTTTCATAGAAGTATTAACACAATCAATACATTCAATAATGTCTTCGGCATTTGCATCACAATTTAAATAATTATTTAAACTTTCAACCAAAAAACCGACAGCTTCTTGAAAATGATTTTTGTTCATAAATGGTCGCGAAGGTCTGTTGCTTAGTTTCCAAATATTCGGGAATTTTTTTTCAAAATATAAAAATACGCTTTCGGGTATATTTTTATCAATAGTTTCTGAAAATTCAGGTAAAGGTGTATTCTTATTAATTATTTTATAATTTGACTCATATTCTTTCTTTGTTTCAACAGATACAATTTCTAAAATAATTTCATTTTCACCACAATATCCTTTATTTAATAATTCTTTTATTGATTCATAACGATGTTGACCGTCTGTTAAATAATTTTTATTATCTTCTTTACAACAATGAATATTAATGATGCCTAAAAAATTAAATTTTGTTGTTTTTTTAAATATATCTTCCTGATATTTAACAATTTCATTAATTTTATTTGTGTCTTTTAAACGCTGAATAATCGGCAATTGGAGTGACAAACCCATTAATGTTGTAAATTTAATTGAACCATATATTTTATTATGTATTTTAAAATGATTTGAAAAAATAGTTAGATCATTTATAATCATTATTAAATAAAACTTGTGAAAATATTTTTAAATAACTTTGAAAATATTTTTAAATAACTTTGAAAATATTTTTAAATAAATGTTTTTATTCTTTTGTTTCTTCTCCCATATTTGGAAGTTTTAACTTTTTATTAAATTTTTTATTAACTTTCTTAGAAATTCTTTCAGCCATTATTTTTTTTATTGTTTCGCGACTTTTTTTCATTTCGTCTAATTGACCAGTATCCGTTTTTGCAATTTCAATATTATATACATTTTTCGTATTTACATTCCTTATTTTTTTAAATACAAAGTAATTATTATAGAAACTAATTTCCTTTTCATTCTGGGTCATACTTAGAGCATCGCCTATTTGTTTTTTATCCAATCTTTTTGATTTATGTTCTTCACTCATATTTATAAATAAATCTTCAAAACTTCCCAATGAATTAGGCAATCCTATTTCATTTGCCTCTTCAATTGTTAACACTGCAAACCCATAATTTTCCATAATTATTTTAAAATAATCAAAATTAACCAAATATTCTTTAAAACTTTTATTAATAGACTCTTGATAAACATCTATCGTATATCCTAAACAATCAGTTGTATCAGGCATTTCTTCATTTTTATATAATTTTGTAATAGACCATATTTTTTTTTCTTGTTCCATTAGAAATATACTTTCGTTAATTGCCTTTTCCTTTAAACTATTGAATATTTTTTTTCCATTGTAACAAGTTCCAATCATATAACCTCCAACTGCGCAATATTCTGAACAATTTCTAATAAAACCATTTAATGTCTTATTGTCTTTAAAGAAATAATGAATTGAAAATTGATTGGAAATAATATTAAATCCATTTTTCGCAATTCCCCATTTTTTATATACACCTTCGCCTAACATTTTTTTATCTTTTGAACCAACACCCGATAACGCATTTATTACCATTTTTCCTTTATCACTTTTAGCTGCATCAGTGCGTTTAATATTTTCAGCACTATCACCGTGTATAAATAAAGCATCAAACATATTTCTTCTTTTTCTTTTGGTTTTAATATATCTTGCACAAGCGCCATCCATTTTATTTTCAATATTATCCTTTGAATAGTCAATGCCAAATACGAATGATAAATTTGCATTCAACCATTTTTGAATGTCACCAGCCTTACCAACTGACATATCCATTAATGTATTACCTCTATTTGCAACAGATGTTATTAATTTACTCTTAACATAACGATTGTGAAAATCACGCAATGATTTTGTAAATGTTTCTTTTGATTTTCTATTATAATAAACATCGTCGTCTAAATTATTTTCAATAATGCCAATACCAGTTGTTATAATTTCATCGGTAATGGGTAGATTTATAGATCGCCAGACACTTTGCGCAACGTGATACGCATTGCCATAATTTCTACCACCCTTTTTATAATCACTCGTTTTATCATACCTTACGCGAATGGGGACCCATTGCCAATATTCTTTTGCATCTTTTTTAAAACGAAATTCCACAATCGTATTATCTGTAATTTCTTCTTCGCCATTTTCGGTCAACAGTTGTTGTCTCCCGTCCTTATTTTTTAATAATAAATTACAAATATGGATTGGAAAATTTGGCGTTGGATTTGTTGGATAAAATGGTACTGGTTTATAATTATTTTTATCTTCTCTGTTTGTGTATATTTTGTTTTCCATCACATCTTCGCAGGGATTTAAAAACCCGTGTTTATTTTCATCAAACCCAACCCTTAATTGTAGTGTTTTATAATATTGTATTTGTTCATTTTGTAACATATCTTTCCCTTCATTGTAAATATTATGAATAACATCGGTCTCATTATTATTTTTTTTTGTTGAAACTAGGAAATCAATAGTATTATATTTTGGCGGTTTCCATTTAAAACTCAATGGCCAAGTTTTATTTTTTTCAAGTATTCCTAATTTTGTTGAACCAACGGATTTATTAATTGGTGTAAAAATTAAACCATCAGTTTCATATACAAATCCTCCCATTTTTTCAGCATCTAATATTTTTTTACATTGATCAAATATAGATATATCCCCATTTGAATAAAATGTTTTTATTTGAATATTCATTATAATATCATTTTTACTAATAGAAGTTAAATTAGCATTTTTTATAACCCTATTTAACTCAATAAATCTAAATTTTGGTTCATCTATTTTCTTATCATATTTCATACCTTCGATATCTGAAAATGCATAGATGCGACAATCCTCACCATTTAACCAATAAATATCAAAACACATATAATAATTAATATATTTACCGTGTTTATCATATAATACGTGTTCGCCATCAATAATTGTATTTTCATAATCACTATTTTTACAAATCAATCCAGTGAATTCAAAATTTAAATTTATATCTATCAAATATACTTTTTTATTAGAAGCAATAAATAATAGCTTTCTGGTACCATCTGCCTTTTCAGTAACAGTATATGGGTGATTTACATTTTCCATTGAAACATATTCGCTGGTTAATGGTACGATATTATTCATTTCCAAACTAACGGTGGATGGTCCAATAAAATTCCATCTTTTTTTTCTATTTTTTCTATTATAACCATTGTCTTCTGCTAATTGTTTAAATTCTTCAGGGGTTTTTGTGATTTGTAAATATTCTTTTAAAACATTATTTAACTCCGTGTATGATACTGGATAATTTGTATTTTGTAACCCACTCAATAAATGCTGAATTCCTCTTTTTACTTTCATTATAATTTCATCTTCTTGTAAAGAATAGCATTTTTTATTCAACAGTTCCAACTCTATTTCATAATGTTCCGAATTTTCAAAAACATTTGATTCTTGAATAGAATGCGTTGGTTTTAACCAAGATTTACCTCTTACATTGCTTGATGTTTTTATAATACTAAAATCAAATTTATATGGAGATTCTGGGTGAACCAATGTTACTCTTTTAATTAAACGAAACGTTTTTCTTGAATCTATCCAACTATTTAATATGTTATCCAATAAACGATTTGATTTGTCTAATACCTTTTCTTCTTTATAATTTACACGGAACTCGTGATCGTGATAATCAATCCATTCTAACCTACTTTCTTGACCACGTATTGATTTGCGGAATTTCTGCATAAAACTAATATAATCGGGAATATTGCTGGTATCGAATATATTTGTTTTACAATATTTTTGTATATTATATAACCCCTTTATCGTTGTCCTTATATTAGATAATTTTTGTTTTCCCGTATTTGGGTCAATATATTCATTTTGAATATTCAAATGGTAACTTTCGGATTCCATTTGAATAAATCCTATTGATTTCAGTTTTTTTAATGTGTTATTAAATTTTATTTTAGTTATTGGATTATAATATTTAGTACCAAACCTTACCTCCAATTCATCTCTTTTATTTTTTGTTTTACGAAACAAACCAATATATTCTTCTAATTTTGGTCCTTCTACTTTAGATTTTCTAGACATTTATATATACAAAATGATATTATTTTATATATATTTAATTATTTCAATTTAAGAAATTTTTTGTAGAATTTTTTCATATAATTCCTTTTTTGTAAATGTTTTTTTATCATCTTTCATAATATTTATATCTAATTTTTCTGCAATACTCTTAATATCGCTCGCTTTATAATTTGATATTGCTTTGAGTTGTTTATCTAAAGAAGTTATTATATATTTTTCATCCTTTATTGATTCTATATCATTTTCTTTCAATTCGTAAATATTATTAATTTTATCATAATAAATAACGATAGATTTATCAAAAATTATATTTTCATAATAAACTACATCCGTATAATATATTAAATTTATTTTATGCATAAAAAGAATTATAATAAACGACTTAATTGAAATATTTTTTGAATATAATATATCTTGTTCAATGTCATTCATTTTAAATTTAAAATTTTTAAATTCTTTTTTTCTTTTATGAATTAATTCTACTAAATTGGTTTTAATTTCCATTTCTGTTTTATATGTATTTTTTCCCAACATTTCATAATTATCGTAACCGTGTTCAAAAATATACCAAAACCAAAATAATTTATCTTTTTCAACAATATCGAGTTGCTTTTCTTGCTTTTCTTGCTTTTCTTGCTTTTCTTGCTTTTCTTGCTTTTCTTGCTTTTCTTGCTTTTCTTTATTTATTTCATCTATAAAACAAATATTTTTAATAGTTTTATTAATATTTGTTTTATTTAAAAAAAATTCATCAATACAATTTAACGTTTTCATTATTATTATTTACAGCATTTTTATCTTTATCTTCTTTTTTAACATCTGTAAAAAAATCTTTCTTAAATTCTTTCTTTATATTTTCAAAATTAGAAATATTTTTTTCTTGAATTTTTATATATTCAATATATTGTTTAATTTTATCTAAAATATTTGAAGATAAATTATTTAAATTAACAAATACACCATTTCTGTTTTCAGAATATTTAATATTATTTTCATTAATTATATCAAAAATTTTTCTGTGATGAATTTCATTTAATTTATTCACGATATTATTTAATTTTTTTAATTCGTTGATATTTTTTTTATTTTCCATATAAATAATATACCATTATTAGAGTTTAAGTTAAAATAAATTTCTAATATTTTTATTTATTTTTTTTGTGTTTTATTTTTTTTGTTTTTTACTTTTTTGTTTTTTACTTTTTTTAATAATTCGGCTATAATATACACATTTTTGTCATTTAATTCAAAACGTGTGCCAATTACTTTAACATTTATTAAATCACCTTCCTCTAATTTCAAAAATAATGGATTATTTGCATAATGATCTCGCGCTAAAAATATAGTTACGGGCGATTCTATTTGATTATGATATGATGCACGTATACCTGCCTTAGTAATATTATCTATTTTGCATAAAATTCGCATACCTTCAACAGGTCTACAAATTAAACATTCAAAAGAAACATCAAATAATATAAAATTATCTTCCAAAACACCAGAAGAATATGTTAATATTTGAATACTGCCGTTTTTAATATATCCTTCTTTTGAACATTTACCCTCAAATAATTTTATCAATTTCATATTAATAATATTAATTAAATTTGATCCTATTAAATGAATAGGTATGGAAATTTTCCGATGCAATACATTTTTTGAATAAATAGATGATTTCTTAGACATAATAACTTATAATATAAATATATTTAAATAATATTTAAATAATATTTTCAATTTAATTAAAAAATATATTTGTTGTTTCGTCATTTAAAGGAATTTTTTTTAAATTATAGATATTTTCCTCTATTGTTGAAAAAAAGAAACGTTTTTTATCAGATCGTTTATCATAATCTAGATATCTAAATAATAATTCAATCTCAATGCATAATTTTATTGGATCCAATTTCAATATAGTATCAATATCATCAAAATTATTAATTTTATTATATTTTAAAGAATTTTCTGATTTAAAATATCTTTCTTTGTCTTTCGGTTGTTCTATAATGGTGAAATATGTTGAATATAAATTATTTACAATTTTTATTAATTCTGATTTATTTCCCCCACATTTTCTCCCTGTGTTATTTTTTACACCTTTTATTTTTTTTATTTTGAAAACATATCTATTACTATTTTTAAATTTACTTAGAAATCCAAATAATTCATTAATATCCATAATATTTAATTTAAAGTTATCTTTAATTTTTTTTAAAATACTTGCGACCATCTTAATTTCATCTATTTTTTTAGTATCATTATTAAATGTTAATAATTTAAATTTATAAATAATATCATCGTCATTTCTTAATATAAAATAAAATAAACCCCCGTTTTCTATTCGGTTGGTTTGAAAATATAATTCAAGGTGGTCGTAAAATAATTTGTCCTCTCTTGACGTTTTGGTTTCTTCATTTTTATAAAGTGAAAATACTTTTAATAAATGTTTCTTTTCATTATATGTTAAAATATCAATAATGTGATATATTACAAATTCGTTTAAAATATTTTCATCAAAATATTTAATTTTTGTTAAACTAACAATAACTCTTTTTGCAGCTTTTACCCAACTGAATGTTGGTTTCATAACACTACTCAAATTTAATACAAATAAGATTTGAAGTTTTAAATCATTTATAAAATTTTCAGATGTACCCAATTGTTGTAATTTATCATCCTTCGCAATTAATATTTCATTTTTTTCTATTTTATTGGGTATCGGTTGTCTCATTTTATAATTTGTCAGGGCCATTGTTTCATTTATATTTATTGGGTGAAATAAATAATACTGATCTATATTTTTTAATTTTCCTATGCGACTCAATTTGTCAACTAAATATTCATTATTTTCAATCATATAATTTAAAGCAGAGTTAATTTCATCTAAATTATATTTCTTAGATATATTGATTTTTTTTATTAAATCAGATTTTTTATATAGGTATTGATCTTTAAATAAATCTTTTATCTTGGTTGATATAACATCATAATTAATATTTAAAAATGTTTCATTGAAGGTGTGTTTATCAATGTCACCATCGCCATTTGAAGAACATTGAAAAGGGCAATTTTCAAAATCACACTGCACGCTGTAATCTTTATCTCCCAATACTATTTCTATTTCTTCGCCGTTTGATAAAATTTGCTTAACTTGTTTATTATATGTATTTTGAATACTCATTTGTGTTTGTGGTCTATTTAATAGACAGTCAACAGCGTTTTTTTTTAATATTTTACTAATTTTTCCTATTTTCACACCTTTTCTTTCGGCCAAACGATAAATATATAAATCGGCGGATTCCAATTCCTCGTGGTTTTGGATATCACCATCATTGAATAATTCAGAGGCATATAAAAATATTTGTGTATTTCTTTTTGGATATTTTAAATTGCAATGGCTTAAATTTCTTATAGCTCTGCCGATTGTTTGACTTGTTCTATTGAAATTATACCACGGTTCCAATATATGAACTTGTCTAATATTCTTAAAATCTAACCCTTCGCTCCCAGCTTTTGATATTATAACAACTTTCACAATTTCTCCGTTAATGTTTTTAGGATCTGTACAAGCTTTTAATTCTTTTTTATTTCTACCCGAAATAACTGAATCGCCAGTTATCATTATATATTTTGCAGGAAATTGCGTTTTTTCTGCTTCATCACCAACAATCATTAATTGGTCTTTCGGTGGAGTCTTGAAAAGTGATGATTTATCACCATATCTTGTGAAACCCATTTCTTCCAAAGCTAATGCTATTGGTATGCAACCGCCGTCGATATATTGTGAGTAAATTAATATTATACCTTCTGATTTTTCAACTTTATCCATAATAACTGATAATTTTCCACTATATTTTACAAGATTTTCTTTGGAGAAAATTCTCTCATCGTTAATATAAGCAAAACCATTTTTTTTTGGATCATCTTCATCCATCACTCTCAACAACCCCTGTTTTCCATATAACTCAGTTGACATATCATTGTCAATTGTCTTTTCTGCTGGTATTCCTGTGTGTGGATATGACATATTTAATATTTGTAATGGACCATCTAAAATTGTGTATTGTATCCCTTTCTTTTTATTTTTTAAAATTGGATGTTTAATTTTTAACATTTTCATTAAATAATTATACATTTTATTTTGTTCAAACCCAACATTGGTGATAAATAAATCTAAAAATTTTATTTGCATATCTTCTTTGATAACGGCTTCGTTTAATTGTATTGTTGGATATGCCCATTGTTGATTTGCTAATTTTATTTTTATTGAATTTTCAGATTCATAATCAGCTGGATAAATTGCATTTGGGAATGAGAAAGGATCTTCTCCGCGAACATATGATACATAACCTCTCATTTTCCTTTCCAATATTTCTTTTCCTATTTCTTCACCATCATTTCCAATTAACAAATCGCCAGTATCATTGAATATATCCTTTATTTCTAATGGCGCCCGATTATCATTTAAATTCATTAGATTTAATAACCATATTATTTCTTGAGGATTATTATATATAGGTGTTGCCGTTAATAACATTAATTTAAGATTTTTTGCATATTTTACAAGATCCAGAAAATTTTCGGATGATGCTTTTAATTTTTTTAAGTTTCTTATATTTTGTACTTCATCTATTATAATTAATTTTCTAGAAAATTCTTTATTAATTAAAGCTTTTTTTCTATTGTTTGTATTTTTATCATCATTTACTTTAAATTTATTATACAATGATGTAATTCTGTTTGAAAATTCAAGATAACCCATAAATTCATAGGATCGTTTTATTATTTTTTTTATTAGAGTAATTAATTTGTTTTTTGAAATTTTTGAATTAATTGGATTTATCTCTTTAATAAATGAATTCCCAGTGCAAGATTGAATATCCCATTGATTTCCCTTTTTTTTTAATTTTCTCTCATCAAATAATTGCAGTCTATAATTTTCTTGAACAACTGGACTGGCAACAATAATTATTTTTTTATTGATATTCATTTGTTTTAAATAATATCGCATCTCCTCCGCGACAGAAATACTAGAACAAGTTTTGCCAGTGCCCAATCCGTGATATAATAATAAACTATTATATGGTGTATCAAAAGACAAGAAATTCTTAACAAATAATTGATGGGGTGATAATTGAAATATTTTTCTATTGCATTTTTTTTGACTTATATTTTCTATTTCGTCAAAATCGCTTTTGCTTACTTCGTCGTATTTTGTATTATTAAATTCTTTTTTTAAAAATATTTTTTTATTAAAATCAACATCGTCTAAATGCGGATACAAATAATTATAACTATCTAAATTTTTAAATAAATCAGCATTTTCATTTTCAACACATTTTAAATATTTTTTATATTCTGGATTATCAACGTTCATATCATCTTTATCAATGGAATCTATGATATTTTTACATTCACCGGCAACAATATCGTCGTCTTTCTCTTCTTCCTTGTCTGCGTCTTTTTCTGCGTCTTTTTCTGCGTCTTCTGCGTCTTCTTCTGCGTCTTCTTCTGCGTCTTCTGCGTCTTTTTCTGCGTCTTCTTCTGCGTCTTCTTCTGCGTCTTCTTCTGCGTCTTCTTCTGCGTCTTCTTCTGCGTCTTTTTCTGCGTCTTCTGCGTCTTTTTCTGTGTCTTTTTCTGCGTCTTCTTCTGCGTCTTCATTTTCCTCATCTTCCGCGTCTTCTTCTTTTTCATCTGCGTCTTCTTCATCTTTTTCCTCATCTTCTGCGTCTTCATTTTCCTCATCTTCCGCGTCTTCTTCTTTTTCATCTGCGTCTTCTTCTGCGTCTTCTTCTGCGTCTTCTTCTGCGTCTTCATTTTCCTCATCTTCCGCGTCTTCTTCATCTTTTTCCTCATCTTCTGCGTCTTCATTTTCCTCATCTTCTGCGTCTTCTTTTTCCTCATCTTCTGCATCTTCTTTTTCCTCATCTTCTGCGTCTTCTTCATCTTTTTCATCTTCTTTTTCCTCATCAGCGTCTTCATTTTCCTCTTCTTCTGCCTCATCTTTTTCTGCCTCATCTTCTTCTGCCTTATCTTTTTCTTCTGTCTCATCTTTTTCCTCATCAGCGTCTTCATCTTCTTTTTCCTCTTCTTCTTCCTCATCTTTTTCCTCTTCTTCTTCCTCATCAGCGTCTTCATCTTCTTTTTCCTCTTCATCTTTTTCTTCTTCAGCGTCTTCATCTTCTTTTTCTTCTTCTGATTCTTCCTTTGCGTCGGGTATAATTTTAGTGTCTGTATCCATTTTTTTTGAGAATTTTTTTTTAAACAATTCAAATGCTTCAGTTTTACCTTTCCATTTTTCAGGTAAAGATAAATATGTCTTTTTTTTATAAATTTTATATCTTAAATGGTTCCTTTTTCCCTTACCATTTAAATATGTATATCTATCATCTTTATCCGATTTTGCAAGTCTATTAACATTTTTTCTTGTTTTTTTAAAGTCTTCTACATTTTGTTCTTTTACAAAGTTTGATATTTTTATGTATTCTTTCAATGTAATTTCTTTGGCTTCTTTTAATTCTTTTTCTTCCTCTTTCTTCTTGTCCTGTTGGTCCTTTTCTTCCTTTTCTTCCTTTTCTTCCTCTTTCTTCTTGTCCTGTTGGTCCTTTTCTTCCTTTTCTTCCTCTTTCTTCTTGTCCGGTTGGTCCTTTTCTTCCTTTTCTTCCTCTTTCTTCTTGTCCGGTTGGTCCTTTTCTTCCTTTTCTTCCTTTTCTTTCTCTTTTGCAAATTTTTTATTAATTTTTAATACTTTATGTCTTTTAAGTTTTTGACTATTGAAATCATCAATAAACAATAAAATATTTTTATAACTCCATTTTTCAAATGCTTTAAAATATATATTTTTTTCAGACAAATAATAACGCAATGAACTTGTCCTGCCTTTGGAATTTGTACCCAATCCTTTCATTTCAATACCATTGTTTAACCATTTTTTTGTTGAACTGACAGAATCGTCAATTTCCTGAACTGCTTTTATTTTTGAAATATTTTTTTTAACTAATAAATATAAATTTTTATTTGTTTTTTTAGTATACATAAATTTATGCGCAGCTTTTCGGTCACTTGATTTATAAACAATGTTTTCTTTTATTTTCATTGCTGAAAATAAATTATTAGATTTTTTAATAACTGGATGATTATCATCATCATATTTTAAATATTCAGGTAATTTTATTTCATCATTATTAATTGGTAATATAAATAAACCTTCGTTATCTGAATAAAATTCATTATTATATTCTAAAATACCATCTGAATGTATTTTTAATGGTATTTTTATTTTTTTACCTTCCGTATTTTTAATCTTAAAATAAATTGTTTCACCAACATCAATGATGCCAGCATTCAACATATTTGAAAAATTAACCAATGATTTATATCCACCTTTCATATTATACATAATTATATTGATATATTATACTAATAAACTATATTTATTTAATATTTTATCTATTTTTTTAATAATTTCAATTTTTTCAAAACCATATGGTCTTATAGCTTTCAATGTTTCCTCTAAAGTCATCCACTTCATATCGCTAACCTCGCTTTTTTGAAAATTTGAATTGCCAACTTTTAATTTATTTACAGCCAAGTAATATTTATGTTTATAAGATTTGTAATTTGAACCAGTAAATATTTCTTCAAATGGTAAAATATTCTGTATAATTTCAAATGACATTCTCGGATGACCAGTTTCTTCCATATATTCTCTTACTGCACAATTAATATCATTTTCTCCACTATTTCTCCTTCCTTTTGGAAACCCCCATTCCGGCGCATCCCATTTAGTGTTGCTGCTATTTAATAATATTTCTAAATTTAAATCATATATTTCTTTATTTTTTAATTTATTAAATTTGTCTTTAGAATTTTTTTCTTCATTTTTATATTGATTACCAACAAAATTACCCCATAATTCAGACCATAAAAAATTAAAATCATTATTTAAAATTTTATCTTTTTCCACAGTTGTCATCTCATTGAATAAATTTAATAATTGAATTTTATTACTTAAATTATATTTACCTCTTAAAAAATCAACATATCCCAAAGAATCTTTTCTACAAATTAATAAATATTTGATTGTATCATTTTCTTTTTTAAAGTTAATGATTCCCGTACTTATAATTGGTTTTTTACAATTTTGAAATTGGTGTCCATTTTTCCCGCAATTATTACAAAAACTATTATAATATTTTTTATTCATAATATATGTTTAATGTTTAATCTTTTAATATTTTTACCTATATAATGAAATTAAGATACGAGGTTTGGTTACCACATTTAAAATTTACTTTGCAAACAATGTCTTTAAATTACCCATTATATCCAAATGAAGTGACTATTAGAAAATACTATAGTTTCATTCAAAATTTACCCGTTTTTTTCCCCGATGATCCAATGGGGAAATTTTTAGAAAAATTATTAGATGATTTTCCAGTAGCACCTTATTTAAATTCACGAACATCTTTTATGAAGTGGATACACTTTTTATTTAATAAAATAAATAAAAAATTAAATTTAAAAACGGTTTCATTCTATGGAAGTTTAGAAGAATATTACCAACATTACAAACCCAAGGAAATAATCAATAAAGAAAGTATCAAAAATAAAAAAAAATTAATGTATTCCGGTACTATATTCTTTTTGTTATCATTATCATTGTATTATTATAAAAATTCTTAATCAATGAGATAACCAAGATGTTTATTCATTATTGATTTATATAAATTTTCATTTATTGGCAAATAAAGCACATTCAATAAATCATATATTTCAATAACAACGTCAAATAAATCTTTATTGGGTGCCCAATTATGTCTACAAATTATTGTATTGCAACATAAACATTTTTTTCTTTTATCCAATTCAGATTTTTGATATTCTCCTAAAAAATCTGTATAATCCAATTCAGATATTTTTACTTTCGGTGGTCTAAATGGATATTCTTTAGGAAATATCATTGACACCATTGATGTATATTTTTCTTGTAAAATTATTACCAAAGCAATGTGGTTTTCTTCAATAATATCAATGGAAATAATATTTTCAATAATATTATTATCGGCCAACTTTATTTTAATTTTATTATAATAATTTAAAAAATCATCGTTTCCATTTATACATCTATGTAAAAGGCAAATTTCTTTTCGTAATCTTTTATGCTTTATGCAATGAAAATTTTGTATATTTTTATCACCATAATCATTTTCCATTTATATACAATGAAGTAATATTTTTTTAAATATTTTATGAACTAATAAAAATGGCAAATAAAAAATACACTTCATTTTTATATAAAAGTGAAAAAGCTTTTCATAAAATGACTATGAGAGAATTATGCGATCATAACAAAATAGTATCAGAATTAGACAAACTTTCTTATGAAAAGATACAACGAATAGAAAAATGGCCAAGAGAAAAAAGAGATAAGAAAATAAAAAAGTTTTTAAATAAAAGGTGTGATGTAAAAACAAGACAGAAACGCTTAAAAAAAAGCACTATAAAAAAAACCAAAAAATTGAAATTAAATAGAAAATATTTTACATTACATTTAATAGAATAATATAACGTTAATTTATATGAGAATAGGATTATGGGTAATAATGATTACTATATTTTTTATAATGAATACTTATCACGATGGGAAATACACGGCGTATTTATTGAATGGTAAAAAATATTATAGAATGATAATGTACGGTTTTATTGGATTGTCTATTTATATGTTTTTGAAAAAACATCCATTAGAATCAAAAAATATGTTTTTACACGCAAATAGTTTAATACGTCATATGCCGATTGATAAAAATACGAAAGACCTATTATCTCCTATTTTAGATTTTACAAATATTAGCGAGGGATTTAACAGTTTAAACAAAGGTTATCAAAATTCAAATGTCATCACCCATCAAACGCCGCAAATGAAAAGAATGTTAAATTCGGGAAATACCAATAAAAGAAGTGTTAGTGAAAGTAAAAAAAAATATGTGGCGTCAAATCAAAATTGGAAATGTGGTAAATGTCAGAAAATTTTAGACGCTTCTTTTGAAATTGACCACAAAATTGAATTGCAACACGGTGGAACAAACCACGTTAATAATTTAGAAGCTTTATGTAGAAATTGTCATGGGCAAAAAACCTTATTAAATAGATTATAATGAAATTTAATATATATTTTAAATATATATATATTAACTTATGGATTTTCTTTTTAATTCAAAAGAAGAAAATGAAAAGGAAAAACAACAGGAAAAAGAAACTGATAAATCACTTGAAATAGCTAAATTTGTATTACCAGTGTTGGTTTATATACCAATTATTATATTTTTAACATTGATGGGTAGTTTTTTTGGTGTTAAAATTTATAAATATATTTCATTACCAGAAGATAAAGGTGGTAGTGGGGGTATATCAAAATTTATGGAAAGTAATATAAAAAAAATATTTGGTATAAAAGACGGTATAAATAAATTTATTGTTAAAACGGTGAACACATTTTGGCCCGATAAAGATACCATAGTGGAAGGTGCTAAATCTTGGAAACACGTACGTTTAGATAGTGCATTGGTCTTGACAGGCAGTTTATTTATTTTAACAATGATCATAATATATAATTATGACTATATCAAATCGTTAATGTTTTCAAAAGTTAACGATGGTATTAGAGCAGCAAAAAACAAAATAAACAAAGGTAAATATAAAACAATCAATAATGGGGCTTTAATATCCATCGGAGATTCTAACAATAATATTGGTAAAATTAACAAAGTATATTATAAATATAACAATAATAAGGAAGACACTGATACTGAACAATTATGGTATTTAAACCAACCCATCGTTAGCACTAGTATAAATAATGATTATAGAAAAGTTAAAAATGAAGACAAAATTCAAAAGGATAGACAATATTATTATTTGTATGATGTGGAAATAAATGGAAAAATAATAAAAAAATTTAATCACCAACAACTCCAAGGATTTCGCGACGCAGCTGGTTATATATCAATAGGAAAAATTTTAGATGGAGACACGGGACAACTACACGAAACCCTAAATGCTTTTACTGAGGTTAAAGCGAGGGAATTTGACACCAATGGAGAACCCAAAAAACAAGACCATTTCATTGATTTTTTAAAAGGGGGGGATAATGATGATCCAGCGAGTTTCCAAACAAGTCAAGAAGACACCCATTCGTGGTCAGACAAAAAGATTACAGCAGATGGCGACACCGCGACGAAAATTAGAATTAAAAGTAAAGCAAATGTTTATGATCACAATATTTTTGATGTATACGATACAAATACCAGTGTTGATTTTATAACGAAACATTATAAATTTGTTAATCAAAAAACAGGCGATGATACATTTGATATTGATAACTGGGAAGCTCAGTTAACAATACCTAAAAAATCCGGTGTATTATTGAGAAAATGGGGCAAAAAAGGATATAAAAAGGGCGTGTATAGTTTGGCTACAAATGGGAAACATTCGGGGTTTACATTGGGTATCCAAGGAAATGGTTCTGATAAAAATGACCCATTAAACAACTATATTTTTAAAGACAAAAATGGACAAACTTATCAAGCTAACTTGTCCGATTACGGTGTTAAAAAATTTGGACCAGACAATTATATTCCGGGATTCACAATAAGATATTTAATAAGAATCAATAAAAACCATAAACACGATGTTGAAATTTTTATTGATAATAAATTTGTTATGAAAATTGAAAATGGGGGTGTGCGACTGAATGATATTAAATGGTGCGGAGAACGCGAGAATCGTACTGTTGCACCTGTTACTGATTCTGTAAAAGATGATAATTCCAATGTTGGAAATTATTATGTAAGAACGGATGTTAAATGTGATGAAAAAAATCCAGATTTGAAAAAATGGACGGAAAATAATGAAACATATTGTCTCCCAAGAGCGTGCGATAACGGTATGGATTATTATAACTTATTTTCAAGACAATGTGAAAAATGTCCACCCGGGACCGAAATAAAAAACAATGGAGAAGAAAAAACAAGTTTCCCAATAAAAGATGATTGTTTACCAATGTGCACCGAAGAGAATGAATATTATGATTCCGTTTTAGATAAATGTGTTACAACCACCACAGCCAAAAAAATGGTAAAATTAAAAATGTTTGATATTGTTTATACAATAACATCTGGTATAACAATGACTGGCGATATTATAAAAATAGATCTTTCACATAACGATTTTGTTAATCAAATTTCACATAAGGACGCGTTTATACAAGTATTGAAGAAAAACGATATAACAAATTATAAAGGAATAATATCAATAAATATACCGAAGGCTACTGATGATGCTGATGCGGCTGCTAATGCTGATTGGTTAAAGGAAGACGACAAAGTATATGACATTTCTTATAATGTCGGTGCGACCAAAAAAAAACTCACCACAAACATACAGTATATGGATGAAAAAGCAATGGTAAGGCATTATCAAAATATATATCCAGATGGAAAGGATCCGGATGGCGGCGTGATAAAGGGGTTGGGTACAAAATTATTTGAAATTAAAAACAATTCGGACACACTTGATTTTAATGCTGGATTTGCGGAAATGTTAGATGGAATGGAAGATATAAAAAATAAATTAATTGAACAGGGTGGGTATCCTGTTGGTGGTAATAAATTTATAGCAAAACCATCATTTATGCCTACATTGACAGTATATCAAACAGAAATAATAGATACGAGAAAAAAAAATGGATATGCGCGCCCAATGCAAAAAGAAGAAACCGGTATCCACAACAAATTTTTTAATTCATTTGCACCGTTTGCTTGGTTTACCGTCAAACGAAACGTCAGTGATAAAATGCCAGATATGAGCGGTCGCGGAATGGCAAAAAGAAATTCAACATTAATCGGCGGCATAGCTTTATTATTTGGATTTGTAATTTTTACATCATTATTGGTTAATCAATTTAATAAAGAAGTTATGGAATCCAAACCAGAAGATTTAAAAAATATATTTATAAATAAGACAAGTTATTACACATATTCCATTATATTTATTGGCGTTGCTCTGTTTTTATTCGCATTGTTGTTATTTTATGCAGCAACTAGCGAGGCGGGTTCTAAATTTTTATCTATGATATTGATAGCACTAAGTGCTGTTATAATATTAGCGAGCATAACAGTTATTTTCCAAAAAAAAATAAATGAATTCATAAGTAAAAACCCATACATTAAATTTATTTATCACGCATTATTTGTTATCCCGTGTTTATTTATTGATTTAGTTAATTATTTATATTTTGAATTTAAATCTAGCCCAAGAATTGTATTTATTATTTTTGCGATTGAAATTTCTATAATTCTGAGTTTAATATTATTACCAGCATTGAGAAATAGAATGTATATTTACATTTCAAATGAAAGTGGAAAGAAAGAAAAAATAACAATGCAAATTGATAATTTGAAAAATAAAAAAATTAAATTAGAAAGAGCCATTGAAAATATTAAAAAATTTAAACCGATGAGAGATCCTTTAGTAAAAATTGATTTAAACACCGTTAATGGGATAACAACAAAAAAAATAACACAAAATGAAAAATCGGGTATATTTGAAGAAGAAATTACACCCCAAAATACCGATGTTATTGGTATTGTAACAAAATTTCTTACAGATAAGAAAGACACTATAAAAAATCTAGCAAAGAATGTCAATCCATTCGCCGACACACCAATTATTTCAGCAGGTTTAAATGAATCCGCTTGGGAAAAAATAAAGATAGAAAATTTAGATAAAGATATCAAAGAAAATCAATTAAAAGCATTATTATTTAGTTATGGTTATAAAAATGCAAACGAATGTGATAAAATATTGAACAAAAAAAAATCAGACTTTTGTAAAAAAACATTATCCACAATGGTAAAACATATACAAATGAATGCTAGTAATATACTATTATTTAATACAGTAATAGGAGAAATTGAGGATCAAATAGAAAATTTGGAAAAAATAAAATCAAAATCTGGAGGTCCTTTACAAAAAGGCACAATTGCATTGAATAAACCTATGTATTTTAGAATGCAAAAGTTCATACCAATAAAAAAATTCAATGAATCGCAAGTTGAGCAATTAAAATACAATTATGCAGTATCGTGTTGGTTTTTTGTACATTCACAATCTCCTAATTATAGTCACAATTATACTAAAAAAACCAAAATTATTAGTTATAATGGGGAACCAACTATTTATTATAATGGTAAAAACAATGAATTAATTATAGAATCAAAAAAGGTAAAGATAAATGCATCAAATGATTCAGGTTTAAAAAAGACTTTAGCATTTATTAAAGTAAAAGAATTGGAATTAGAAAAAATTATGGAGGATATTGAAAAGGAGAAAAAGGAATCCGAATTAAACAAAGTCCCGGGTGTTAAAATAAAAATTGATACATATAAAATTTTAAGTTTAGAAAAAAAAAAGTATGATATTGAAAAAGAAATACGATCAAAAAAATCAGAAATGGACGACGCGAATAACGATATGGTACTTATATATAAAAAACCAAAATTTAAACTTCAAAAATGGCACAATTTAGTTATTAATTATGTTGGCGGTGTAATCGATATATTTTTAAACGGTGAATTAGTCGCGAGTGTTGATAATATGGTATCGTATAAAGCATTCAATAGTTTGGTTGTCGGAGATGAAGACGCGGTGGGTACAAGTGGGATAGGCGGCGGCATTTGCAATGTTGTATATTACCCAACCTATATTTCAAAATCCAGAATAAAAACAAATTACAATTATTTTAAGGATAAAAATCCGCCAACGATTTAGAAATATTACGAATAGATAATTTCTAAGTTAATATTATATTATGGACATTAAAAAAATTTTGTTTTATGTTGTAATTGTTCTAATTATCCATTCTTTATATAAATGGCTTTTTAGAGACGCTTCAACTTCAAATTTATTAGATATGGGTGATGCAAAAACTGAAACAATAATTAAATCCGAAGACATTAACGGTAATAAAGATTCAAATTTTTTTGCATACTCATTTTGGATGTATATAAGCAGTTGGGAAACAGGTAAACCAAAAGTTATAATTAAGAAAGGTACTGGTAATACAGCCAGTCCCGAAATTTCACTAGAGAGCAATGTTAATAATTTACTGATTACTTTAGCAACAATAGAATCATCGGAATCAAAAAAATCATCAGGAATAAAAAATATACCTTTGCAAAAATGGACACACGTTGTAATAACGACAAATAACCAATCAATTGATTCATATATTGATGGTAAATTGGTAAAAACAACATTATTGGGTGCTGCACCAAGAATTGCAGAAGATGCCGATATACATATCTGTCCAAATGGTGGGTATGATGGTTTTATTGCAAAAGTTAGATATTATGCAAGAACATTGAATCCTAGAGAAGTTTATGAATTATATAAGGAGGGTCCGTCCAAAGGAATATGGGATAATTTATTAGGTAGATATAAGATGAAATTTGCATATTATGTTGATAATAAAGAAGAAGGTGTTTTAACAATTTAATATCTAAATATTTTTATATATAATATATAGATATAGCTAATGGAGAATAATCCAATAACAGATGTAACCGATGCAGCTAAAAGTTTAATGAAACCTAATGATGACGGTGTATTCAAACAATTTGGAAATAATAACTTAGTTGGGGGACCACAAGAATTTTTAAATTCAAATACTTTAGTGGCAAAAGTTGTTTTCATATTATTAGTTTTAATAATATTTATATTTTTAATGCGCTTGGCAGTGGGAATTTTACATAGTCTTTTAGGACCAAAAGAAAACCCAATAATAAAAGCGGGTAGATTTCAAGGAAATATATCAGAGAAAATATCAACAAGACCCGGCGAAAAAAATTCAAAACCGATTTTAAGATCAAATAATCAAGATATGGGTATGGAATTCACATATTCAACTTGGTTATATTTTAATGATGATAACTTTACAACATATAGAGGTGGTACAATTAAACATATTTTTAATAAAGGTAATGCTGCACCAACAAGCAGTACAAATTCTGGATTAATTGATGGTATGATGACTATTAATGGACCCGGCTTATATTTAGACGGAACATCAAATATATTACACGTTGTAATGCAAACATTTGAAGGCAATGAAAGTATAAGGATCCCAGATATACCTTTAAAAAAATGGATAAATGTGATAATTCGTCTTGAAAATAGAAATTTAGATGTATATGTCAATGGCACAATTGTAGTTAGACACGAGTTACAACACGTTGCAAAACAAAACTACGGTAATATTTATATTACACAAGCCGACGGATTTAGTGGTGAACAATCAACGTTGCGATATTTTAACAGAGCATTAACCAGTATGGAGATTCAGAGATTGGTGCAAAAGGGGCCAAATATGTCTTCGGGCGGCGTATCATCGCCATTTCCACCATATTTATCAACCCGCTGGTTTTTTAAATAAAATATTTAAATATAATTATATATTTTATTCTTTAAGGTTTGGATTTACACATAAGTCCATCGTTGGAAAGACCTTACCTGATGCACATTTGTCGCCAGTTGTAACATTCACACACGTTCTAACATTTCTATCCGTTCCTACATAACAGTATCCCGGTGTTTTTGTTAGTTTTAAATCTAATACGCTACTGGCTGCATAATTTTTTCCGTATTTTTTTTCGGGATCAGTTTCTTTCTCGGCTTTTTCATTTATTAATTTTTTTTTATCTTCACCATCGTCGCTGTCATCATCGTTTTCATCGCTTTCATCGCTTGCGTCGTCTGCGTCGTTTTCAAAAAAATTTTTGTCTCTTTTATCACCTTTAACGCTACTTTCTAAAGAACCACCTTTCTCAACCATTTTTTTTAATTTTGAATCTTCACCCTTTTCTTTATTTGCCAAATTTTTTGCTGATAAATCTAAAGAACCATAAATATCATCAACGTCGGTTGATTTCTTTAAATCGCCTTTATTGAAAATATTTTTTATTTTATTTTTTCCTTTTGAAAGAAAATTACCAATATAAAATGTAAATGCATCGGAACCTGTGTTTAAATAAGTATAAATATTAAATCCTAAAATTAAAAATAACGTTAATCCTAAAACTATTTTAAATAAAAACCACATTGTAAATTTTTCTGGTTGTGCCCCTAAGCTAGTCGTTTCCATAGGTGAAAAAGAAACATTTGGATCACTTGAATATTGTGAATTTTGGGAATTCATTGTCTTAATGGAATTGGAAAAGTTTTCTTTGAAACTGTTAAAATCTCCACCAGATTGTGCCATATTAACTTTTATATTATCCATAAATTCGCTAAATTGTCCTAGACTCATATAAAAAATAGTTATATTTAAATTAATTAATATAAATTTAATTGCTAATCCATTTAATAAATATATTTAAATATTTTATTAAATATTTAATTAAATGTGTTCCAATGATAAATGTATAAAATGATTGTATAAAATGTAAAAATGATTGTAAAAAAATAAAAATTAAAAGGTATTTTTTACCATTTATAGGTGTTGTTGCGTTATTACCTTTTGAAGAATTTCATAATTTTATTTATTTCCCCTTAATTGTTGGCTTTGTGTCGGCGATTTTATTTTGGAATTTCCCAAAAATAGTATACTATACAGCATCTAAACCATTATATTATGAAGATTTATTTATAGATATAAAAAAACTACCAAATTATGAAGTGAATAATAAAGTGAAAGACAGATTTAAGTTCATATTGGAGACTGTGTTAATCATTACTAATTCAATATTGATGGGTATATTATCTGATATTTGGTTATTACGGTCAAATGTTTCATTGGATATGTTTGGAATAATTGGCGTAACTGGTGGAATTATAAAAATATTTCAAATTGTGAATAATACAATTAGTAGGATAATGTTAAAAATAGTTCGTAATTTTATTATAAAAGAAAGTAATGAAGTAAAACAACAACAAAAAGAACAAGTACATCAAATTATTCAATTGAAAGAATTTGATGAAAAAAAAAATATTACTTAATTTGTCTATCTTTTGGACCGCGACACCCGTCAATTTTTTTGTTTTTGCAACAGTTCCCGGCAGTTATTTTAAATATGCGCCTCTGAGAAAGTGATACACCAACGGTTGATGGTAATCCCGCTTTATTTCCACATTTACCACTGTCTGCTGACTTCGCTAATTGTCGTCTTATTCCTCCTATTGGCATTATACATTATATAAATATAATTTTTTCCTAAAGTAAAAAAATTATTAATTTCTTGGAATAAATGTAAGCGAATTTATTTTATCTAATTTATTTATTGTGTTTTCTAAATTTTTTTCGTGTACATTATTAAACAGGTAATTTGTTTTGGGAGTTATTTCATTTTTTTTAATTTGTTTATAAATTTCATCCGAATTTTTTTTCATATTTTCTACTAAATTTGTATTATTTACAATTGGTAATGTCGTATCATATGATTCTGTTAGTAAAGAAATTGCATAATATATTAATAGTTTTCTTTTATTCTTTGAACTATCCTTATACTTGAGGCAAAATAAATTTAGCAATGCATTGATTATTTTAGATAACCCTGGGTTTTGTTTCGCTTCGGCTAATATAATATCCCATACAATCCATATCATATCTTTTTGATATTTACTTTCTACAGGCATATTCCTTGTTGCACATTTTTTAATAATTTTTTTCCTTTTACATAATTTTTCATATTCCATAATCCATTCTAACCAATATATTGCACGCTGTGTATCTTTGTATTTATAATGTATATTCCAAGCCAACTCATTTATTGCTATAAATATTTCACGAGGATCTTCATTTTTAAATATTTTATAACCAGCTTTTTTATGTTTTGCTATAAGTTTATGGGTAATTTCTATCATATTGAAAGCCGATTCATTTATTTTTGGTATATCATACGAACTTTTTTTTTTTGAATAACAAATAACAGCAATAACTTCTATAAATAGTTTTCTTATATTTGAATTATTTCTTAATTTTAATATATCGGTTGAATAACCTTGATTAACAATATTTTTAAATATATTTAATCTAGAATCAATATACAGTGGCAATTTAGGATTCCCAATATGAATATATTTACTTGTAAAAAAAAATAAAGTATTCCATAAATATAAAAAATCACCTGAACAAATAAATTCGGCCGACCAATAACAGGATTGTTCAATATTGCTAGACAACAAACATTTTAAAAGCTCTTTTTTGACTTCGCTCTTTTTAAATTTTGAAAATGTCACAGATTTAAATTCTTTAATTGTCCTTTTATCATCAATTTTTATTTTTGACATATTTATATAAAAAATCTAAAAAAAAAAATAATATAATAATACATAATAATGATTTTTTCTCCCAAAAAAATTAGTAAAATTATTAATAATTTTCCAAAAATATTACAAAAAAATTTAACAAATATGTCTAAATTATATAATAAATCTTCCATTTGGCTAAAAGTGTTTGTAATATCGGCATTATTACTTTTATTAATAAGAAAATATAATTTAAATAATCCGAAACGTGAGGGATTTGCACAAATGGATAAATATATTATTAAAGAAAATGATGATTTATATGATGATTTTTACGTTGATTATTACGATGACTTATCAGAGGATATATCTAAATTAAAATTTGAATTAACTGAAATATGTCATGCAACGGAACCCACCAAAAAAAACAGTAAAATATTAGATATCGGATGTGGTACTGGGAATTTAGTAGACAAATTTGTAAAAAAAGGTTATACAATAAAAGGTGTTGATAAATCTAAAGCTATGGTTGAAAAAGCATCAAAAAAATTCCCCGGGTGTGATTTTGTCAATTCAAATGCATTAGATTCTATGTCACATCCTCCAAATTCATTCACTCATATTTTATGTACTTATTTTACTATTTATTATATGGAAAATAAATTACCTTTTTTCAAAAATGCTTATGAGTGGTTAAAAAAAGATGGAACATTAACATTGCATTTGGTAAATCGTGATAAATTTAACCCAATTGTTAATGCCGCAGATGTATTAATAGCCGTATCACCGCAAAAATATGCAAAAAAAAGAATTACCAATTCATTGGTTAAATTTAAAGATTTCCAATACAAAGCGGATTTTAAATTGCAAAAACATAAAAATCTCGCCATATTTGATGAAACATTTAAAGATGATTCAAGTGGGAATGTTAGACAAAATAAGCATACATTATTTATGGATACGCAAAAAAATATATTAGGATTAGCTAAATCAGCTGGATTTATTTTACAAGGCAAAATAGATATGATAAAATGTAATTATCAATATCAATATTTATATATTTTAAAAAAGGCTTAGATTATAAGTATAAATTAAATATTTATAATCAAATCATACACTATGTTTGAATCATTTTTAAATATTATTGTAATCGTTTCAATTATAATATGTTTATGTATAGCATATTTTAAATTAAAATATCCTTTTTGGTCAAGACAACCTGTTTTTCATTATCATAAATTAAATTATTGGATGTTTCCACCCGGTATTATTCAAGATAAATTACCAATAAAAAATAAATTTTACGATTTTGATATTAATTTTTATAATGCAAATAATATACCTACTGAAAAAAAAGACCTTTTTATAGATTTTATAAAATCAAATTTCTTACCAAATTCTTCTGAATTTTATAATCCATCCGAAAATGCCATAATGGATAATTTTAAAAATCATAATGATAAATCTTTTGTTTCAATGAAAATATACAACAACGAAATATTATCTTGTATGACTTCTAAACCATTGGATTGTTATTTGGATGGTAATAAAATGACGATTAATTATGTTGATTATTTATGTGTTAATTCAAAACACAGAAAAAAAAATTATGCTGGTAAACAGATATATACTCACTATTGTCACACTAGAAATAAATCCAATAATATTGTATCATTTTTTAAAAGAGAAAATGTCAATACATCTATGGTCGTGCCATTGACTTCTTATAAAAATTATATGTTTGATCATAATAATTGGGAAATGTGTCTAAATTTTAATATGCCAAATATAAATATTGTATTCATTAATAAAACAAATATGAATAAATTTTATCAAATTTTTATGGAAAGTAAAAAACATTTTAACTGCTTTATTGCTGTTAATTTGGGGCACATTTTTTATTTAATTGAAAAAAATCACATATTTATTACCGGGTTAATGATAAATGAAGTATTTCAGGGATATTATGTTTTTAAAAACCCATATACTACGTATAATAATAAAAATAGTTTGGAATTTATGTCCAGTTATGTAAATAAAAATATTGAGAATAATATTTTTACTTTAGGGTTTATGATATCATTAAATCTTATTTCTAAAGATATTGAAAGTCAAATCGTTTTTATTGAAAATATTTCAAATAATAATAAAATTCTTAAACTATTATTGGAAAAGTATAAACCCATAAAAACATTTATAAATTCGTATTATTTTTATAATTTTGCTTATTTGCCGAAAGAAAGCAAAGATATTTTTTGTTTACTTTAACGTTTAAAATTAACGTTTGTATTTGCTAACTCTTGCAAATGAATCAACGATGAAAATAACAAAAACGCCTAAAAACATATATAATACCAATTCTTCTGTAATATTATTTGTTTTTGAATCCTTTTCTTCTTCTAAAAGATGAATCATATAATTTAATTTTTCAAATAGTTTATCTTTATTATCTAATATTTTTGGCTGATTTTGTGATTCGGTATAATATGGTATGTATTGGTTGTAATATTTTTCATTAGCTGCATAATCATCTAAATTATTAAAATCATTATCGGAGATAGAATTATCGGCGACAGAATTATTGGCGATATTATCATTTTCAATTATATCATCTGGTTGTTTTGTTATTAATGGTTTAGGAGGAGGATTAAAATCTGCTAAACCTGAGCCATCTGTGGAATCATTATTTCCGACATCTTTCATTAAATTTAGGAAATTTTCAACATTTTTACCTGTCATTTTTTCTTTACTGGGTTGCATCCTTTTTTTAAATGTTTTATTTTTCTTTTGTTTTTTGCTATCATATTTATTATCTAAATTTTCCATTGTTTCAATTTCGCTATATCCAAGTGATTGCATTCTTATAAAAAAAAGAGATAAAAAATTATTTATAATAACTTGAAAAATATATATAGTAATTTATATATATGATGTATTTCAAAAAACAAAACTTAAGTTTTATTTTGGGGTTTTTATTAATTATTCTAATGTATAATACACCTCAAACTCTTAAAAATTTTTCAAAACAAACACTTGGTAGAGTTGTCTTAGTTTGTATATTATTATATTTTGCATTAGATTGTGATTTAGCTTGTGCTATTATATTCGCGAGTATAATAGTCGTATTGCTTCACGATAATAGAGAAGGGTTTGCAGAAGGAAATCTGTTAGGTGGTACTCTCGCCACATTGGTAGAAAAATCAACAGAAAATGCTGATAGAGCACAGGGGTTTAAAGGGAAGGAGGGTATGAAAGAAGGTGAAAAACACGGGGAAGATGATCACACACACAATGAAGAAGTTGAAGAAGAAGAAGATGAGGTAGAAGAAAAAAAGAAGAAAGAAGAAAAAAAGAAGAAAGGAGAAGACGAAAAGGAAGGATTTGTTGGTTTAGATGATATGAAAAATGTAACGAACAAATTACAGAATTATTTAGGATTTAGCATTACGGATTTGGATCGTTTTATGAAAACATCTGGTGAAAAAAATACAATAGCATCAACAAAAGATCTTTAAATAAATTATATCAATATATATTAATATGTTACCAAACCACGTTCATTTATTTTTAGGTAAAATAAATAATAGCAAATTATTTGCCGGGTTTGTTATGATCTTATTGAATATAGGATCACGGTTTGTAAAAATTGAAGTTTCAAAATCACAAGAAAAATATTTAAAAAAATCTTTGGGTAGACATTTAATGATATTCGCGGTTAGTTGGTTGGGTACGCGGGATGTATTAATTGCGTTAACAATTACTGCAATTTTTAATGTTTTAATAGGTTATTTATTAAATGAAAATAGTCGTTTTTGTATAATACCGCATAAACTTCGCGAATTTGAAGATATATTGGATTTGAATGGTGACGGAGAAGTAACAGAAGATGAAATCAATAAAGCTATGGAAATTTTACAAAAAGCCAAAAAAACGGAAAAACATAAAGGAATGTTAAAAAATATAAAACATTTTTCATTATAATTAAAAACTAAAAACTTAGTTTTTAATTCTCTAATAAATATATTAATGGACAAAAAAACAAAAGAAGAAGAAAAAAAAGAAAGATTGGTAAATGAAGAAATAAAAATGAAAGGAAAGATTGAGGCAGAAGCGCGCATTCAAGAGGCAAAAATTAAAGAAGAAAACCGAAAGAAAAAAGAAAATGAAGATAGATTAAAAAGAATAAAAAAGACCAGTACAAAATGTAAAAGAGTTGGAGAAGTTGATTTCAAAGTTAAAATAAAATATAAATGCGAATCTGTTTGTGGGAAAAAATACTATATTTTTAATAATGTTAGTGAAACTTATCCATTTATTGATGAAAATGATATTGTTTTATATGATAATCCAAAACATTCAAATCATAATAGAGAAGCAATCGTCATCAGTTATGGAATGCAGGGAACAGGTTCTAAAGATTTTAATAAAAATAAAAAAGTACCATATTTTTTAATAAAATTTATAGAACCTTTAGACAAATTACCTTTTTATTTTTTGGATGTTAACGGTTTAAAAGTTAAAACAAATAAAAAAATTATTTTTATGGATAATGTACCATATGATAATTTGAAATTAGTTTATTCAACTATGAAAAGTGGGACAATATGTCTCCACGTTCCAAGTTCCGAAGGTACCGAAAAAAAAAACCTTATTTCAAAAAAATATAATGAAGAAAAAAAAGAATTTGAAAAAAAATACGATAAAAATAATAATAATTCTGAATTGAATTTCAAAGAATTTGTTAAAAAAACAAAAAAACATACGGAAGAAATTATTAAACTAAATGAAAAAGAATTAAAAAAAGTTATTAAAACTTTAACAATCAAAAAAAAATTTATAAATCAAATAAAAGTACTTACTGGTTATGTAAGAACTTTTAATCCGACAAAAAAGAAAGAAACAAAGAAAGAAACAAAATCTTTTGAAAAGACCATTGTTTATTTTAATACAATACTTGATTTTAAATATAATAAATCTCTTTTAAATGCAGACACTAGTTATTTGGATTCGGGTTTAATTATTTATATTTATATTTATACCTTATTAATCCGTTCAAAAAAAAAATTGAAATATATAACCAATTTTAAAGATGACATTCAAGATGACATTAAAGATAAAAATAAAATAATTACACAATTTATAAAAATAATTAAAAAACTTAAAGATGGTATGGAAAATGTTAAACAATTTTTTTTAGAAAAATATAAAAAATTATTCAATAATAATGTGGATGAAAATTTAGACAAAATAATAATGAAAATAGTTCTAAAAAACATAGCGAATGCAAATCTTGTAATAAAACCATATACCTATAAACATTTTATAATGGATAATTTAAAAAATTATGTACGTAAATATTTTAAAATTAATAGTGAATTTAAACCAGCAAAGGTATTTTTTAAATATGCAAATCCGGAATTAGTAAAATTGGAGTTGGAAAATCAAATAAAAGATAAAAAAGAGAGAGATGCTCAATTTATAAAGTTAAATTCAAATAATAAACTTGTAAATCCAACATCTGATAAAATGTTTATATTAACAAATATGGATACAATTTTTAATATTACTGATGAAAAAAAAATAAACGATATTGATTATTATTTTAATGAAAATGTTAAAATAGACACAGATATTAATCAAATTGAAGTGAAAATAAATATTGGATTGACAATTAAAGATAAAAAGTCAAAAGATGTGTTATTTGAAGATAATTTTAAAGATAAATCAAAAGATGGTAATATCATAAATACAGTTAAAAAATTTGTGAATAGTATTCAAGATAATATGGAATGTCAAAAATCAAAGGAAAATATACTCATAGATATAAAAGAAATTAAAAAAAAATTAGGAATGACGGACAAAGAAGAAGATATTGATAATAACACTGTTGATAAGACTGTTGATAATGCGGTGGATAATGCGGTGGATAATGCGGTGGATAATGCGGGCGAATTATCAGGTAAATAAATATATTTAAATTACTTAAATATGTTTTTTAAATAGTATTAATGAATCAAATAAATGTACCGAAAATAAAAACAGATTTACAAAATAATGATATTCAAAAAAAATTTGAAATACAAAAAAAAATTAACGATGATACAAAAAAGAACGTTATTGAAAAAACAAAATATTCATTTTTACTAAAAAATAGTCCAAAATTACAAATACTTATTGAAAAACATTTGATGGATAAACAAAAAAAAGAACAAATTTCTTGCAAAGGCTTTTGTTATGCACTATATTTAATATTTAAAAATTTTGTATTAAAAATGCAAGATCATTTATTGTTGGGTGGTGAACACGCGCAAAAGATTTGGCCATCTTCTTTATCCCCAAGAAGAAGAAAATCTTTATCACCCAGAGAATTAAAAGAAATGTCTCCGGAAGATAAAAAAGAAATTGTTTTAAACGATCCAAAATTTGGGATGTTTAGTTTATTCAAGTATCATTTAAAAAGAGGTTACTTAAATAATGAATTAAAAAAAACAAATAAAGTATTTTGTTCACATATTTTTTCTCTATTTTTTGCTTTACCGATACTGATATTTATTGGTCAGTGGTTACTATTTTTGGGATTAATTTTACACGAAATAAATTCATTTGATGGTGAATATTGCTCTAATACTGCTACTTTTGAAAATAAATTAATGATTTGTGGAATAAGTATTATATATTTTGCGCGAAGTTTTTTTATTTGGGATAGTTTAACCAATAGTATTGGATTGGTAAAAATGAATCGGGCAAATAGTTTCACATCCATTATTGATACATTTCAAGAATTTGCATTTAATTTATTTGTATATGGTGCCAATATTTGGGTTGTTTTTATAGAAACTGATATACGTAATATGATTTTAAATTCAATGGCTATGGAATTTTTAATGATACTCGATAATGAATTTGAAGAGTTGTATTTTAGATATGTCCCAGGATCAGCGGAAGATATTTATGATAATATTTTTGTAACCTATAAAGAAAATAAAGCTATTGTTGAGAAAAGGAAAGAAAAAGATGGTTGTTTTAATTGTTTTAGTTGTCTGGTCTTTATACCGTATAAAATATTAGTTATTTTTATCTTTTTTTTCCCCTTTTTCTGTTGTTTTATGATTTTCGCCGGCCCCATTTGCAAGTAATTTTTGTTCCAAATTAGCTAACCGTAATATTAACATTTCAATTTCCTTTTCTCTATTCGCATTTTCATCACCCATCCCATAGTACCATCTATATAAATACGCCGAACCATTATACGTCATCGCGCCTACATTATAAACAAGATCAACTGTTTCATATAATATAAATCCTAATACCATTTTATATTATATTTATATTTTTTATACAAAGTTATATTTCAACCTTTATGGGTATGATTATTTGTATTTCGGGATTTGTTAACCCTATAAATTCCTTTAAATTAATTATATTTCGTCGTAATTTCCATTTTCTTCCTCGGAATTTTCTGCATTTTGTAATGATTTGACTTATTGTTAATTCGGGTTGTTTGGATTTTCTAAAATCTTGTATTTCTTTTGAAAGTTTTTTCCATTTTTTTTCCATTTTTGCTAATTTGTTAACCTTTCTTTTTAAATCTTTTGGTGCATCTGTTTTTCTGGATAAACGACGCATTTTTAAATAATCATCATTTAATAATTTTTTTCTATATTGCCACGAATATTGTGTTAATTCGCTATTTATATGAGTTAAAGATATATTGGAAGAATTATTTCCACTATTTATACCATTATTTCTACACATCGGGCAAGATTTATTACCGGTTCTAAACCACGTCATTATACAATTTGTATGATATTTATGGTGACATTCGGGTAATATATATTTATCATCTTCAACATTTTCAAAACAAATTGGACATTTGTCTCCCATTAAATAAAATATATAAAAATTTTTTAAATAAAAATATATTTAATAAGTATATTTAATAAGTATATTTCTTTAAAGATTTAATGAAACAGTATTTCTTTCACTTTTTGGTTTTCTCCTGCTTTTCTTTGGTCTATTCATATCAGTGTTATTCATCTCATCTAATTCGTTAACGCTGATTGTTGATCCCGGAGATTTTTCTCTAATATTGATCTTTTTTGTTTTTAAACCCGATAAGATATCGCGGAGATCCTGACCTTGCGAACTTGGACCGCGCATTTCTTTACGTTTCTCGTTCACAGATGCAAAATTAGATTCCATATTTTCAGCATCTTTAAATTCGGCACGTTTATCGCCCCTGGCCATTGAAATGTCAGGTCGCTTATTCATTCTAGGTGGAGATTGTTTCATTTGTGGGGGTCCCGGCGGGCCTCCCATCGGAGTTTCCATAGAAAACGTTGGTCCACCCTGAGCTGGACCCGAGTCTCCTCCCATCATACCACTCATAAAGCTTCCCAATCCGGGATTATTTTCACCCATTGAATTTGCCGCAGCCTGTGTAAATTGATTCATCAAATCGGGATTTTGTCTCATAATATCATCCATACCCGGCATAGCAGATTTAAACATTGTATTTGTCATATGAAGCATTACCGCACTACCTCCCAACATAAACAATAATTTAAGCTCTGGTGCCATTTTTGCCTTGGAACCATATTTTTCGTGTAATTCTCCAAATACATCATCATAATCATCCATATTTTCATTCACTGATTCTGCCCAACCATCCAATTTTACATCAAATGGATCAAAACGACTATTCAGAAATTCTAACCCAGATACACAAGCCATCAACATTTTTCCTTGAAATTTTACACTATTTCCCTTATCTCGCTCACCCATCAATGTTTCATATTCACCTTTCATTTCTTCTAATGGCGAATCCATTGAATATTTCTTACTTAAAGATGCTCCTTTTTTTTCAATATTTTCAAGTAATCTCAAATATTTAAATTTTTCCCTTAATAATTCTTTTGCTGTTAATTTTTGCACGGAGGGTGCAGAAACATTTGGATTTACAGGTATATCATTAAATTTTTTGAAATTACCATCATTTGATTTGGTTTTAACATCTTTATTAGCATCTCCAAAAGATACTTTTTTATCCGTATCTAATTTTATAGAAATATCTATTTTTTCATTAGACGAATCCTTTGGTAAATTTATTCCCGAAAAAATATTATTTCTCACTTCTTTCAATGATGATTTACCTCCTAAATCTATATCATTGATGTCAGATAAATTATCCAATGAAATGTTTTTCAAAGAATTTTTGGGCGACTGATTTACTTTATTTGGGTTCATTAATAAATCTGCACCAGGGCCAAAATTTACACTTTTTTTATTTGAAAATCCTGAATTACTGTTTTCAACAATATTAAGTTTCGGCATACTAGATTCAATATCAATTTCCTCAATGTTAATGTCCATCTTATGTTTAATATAGAACATTTAATTTTAAGTAAGACGCATAATAAATATTTTATTTCTTCTAAAATATTTATTTTTTATTATTAATATATCAAATAACCATTTTTATATAACATTTTTATATAACATTTTTAATATAACATTTTTATATAACATTTTTATATAACATTTTTAATATACCATAATGCTTGTAAAAAAGAATCCGCTAAATCATCTTTTTTTGAATGTTTATTAAAAACATCTACCCATTTATATAATAATTCATTTTCATTAATGTAATTTCTAGTAATTTCTATACCCAATTTTTTTCTTTCATTGTAAGTTGTTTTCTTCTTATTTAAAAATTCTTTTAATTTATTAGATGCGTTAATAAATTCTATATCATCATTACCATTTTCAATAAAATGTTGTGTTATCATACCCTGTAACATCTTCATTCTAAGAGCTAAAGGGCCAATTTGATTTTCAATTATGATTTTATCTATTTCCCTTTCTCCAAAATTTTTATCCAAATGTTTTTTTAATAATTTACCACATTCTATCATATTTAAAGAATTTGTATTAATTTTTTCTATATAATTTAAATATTTGTTATCAATAAAATGTTCAACATTTGATATTAACTCCTCTTTTGTATATTTTTTCCTAATTCCTTTAAGTGGCAAATTTCCAAATATTTCATTTTTATGAGTAAATTCTATTAAAGCTTTCAAGCTTATTTTCTTTTTAATTTTTCTATTAATTTTATTTATTTCTTCTGTTGGAATCAAAAATTTGTTATTTTTCGCGTGAATTTTGCAATAGTAAATATCATTTTTGAAATATTTTGCTTGTTTATTGCATATTTCTTTATTTTTCTTTTTACATTTACATATCCAATGTTTTTCACGACAGATATTTATAACACCCCAATCATTGATTGATATTTTTGAGTCATTATATTCCAAATAACAATAAGCTAAATTTTTAATTCCTACATCAAAACTTAATATTTTCATTATATTTATATTTGAGAAATATTTAAATATGTTATTTTCTTAAACTTTCTAATCTTAATAAATCTTCTTGCGTTACAATTGGGCTAACATATTTACTCTGTAAACTAGCTCTGGATATATATAAATTTTTTAAATCTGATTGTTGATATCCGTATGGCGTGTGTGCATCGCTAATACTTTTATATAAATATTTATTTGTTTTATTTATTTCATCTGATCTTTTTACACATTCCGATGACTCATCGCAAGATTTAATTGTGTTATTTTCCATTATAGTTCTACCATTTTTCATTAAGTATTGTCTATATTCATAATTGCTTTTGATACCATTTCTCTTTTTTAATTTTTCATTTAAATCACACGCTGGATTTACATTGGTGAATAGTCGTCTATCACTCATTAACGGAGGATTTGAATGATGGATATTATTTGAACCAGAATAACAAGTGCCCCAACTCATATTTATATAAATATAATATAAAATTATTATTTATAAATTTTATATTATTTTTTTGAATTATTTTTTTGAATTATTTTTTGAATTATTTTTTTGAATTATTTTTGTAATAATTCAACCAATTCACTTTTTTTTAAAGATTTATAACCACCCTTTCCCTGTTCAGAACACATCTTTCTTAATTCAACAACTTTTAATTTGCTTAAATCAATTGTTTCTCCAACATCTACAACATCTTCAACATCTTCCACATCTTCAACATCTACAACATCTTCAACATCTACAACATCTTCCAGATCTTCCACATCTACAACATCTTCCACAACATCTTCCTCAACATCTTCAGCAGCCTCCTTTTTAACAATAATTTCCTCACTTTCTAAATTGTTGCCAAAATTTTTTGTATTAAATAATACATCTGTATTTTCTAAATTCAAAGCTATTTTTTTAACATTTTCTTCAGACAACATTTCATTTCCAATAACTAAATCGTTTCTCTCGCTTTCACTATCATAATCGCTATCATCAGTGTCACTATAATCCTCATCACTATCACCATTTTCAGTATCTGATACATCAATCAAATTAATTCTTTCCTGGTTGTCTTTATTAATTTGAACAGGTGTATCATTCGGTAAAAACTGGTCGCGTGCCCTTTCTTGGCTGTGACTTTGTATCAAATTAAACATAATTTCTAATTTTTCTTCTACTTTTGATACTCTGGTTCTAAAGTATACAAACAATAAAATACTACTTAATAAAACAGTTGCTAAAGAAATTAACAATAATCTCAATTCTTGCATTATATTATTTATTTTTAAGATAATTCTTTTAATATTTAAACGAACCAAATTAATTTAATGTATCAATTATATTTCGCGAAGATGTAATAATTTCGCTAGGATAATCAAGTTCTTTTAATACCGTAATGCCACCTTTTACATTTGAAATACCTTTCATAATTTTATAATGATACGTTGGAACATCTTCCTTAATATCAGTATGCATGTGATTATTTTCTATATATTTCTCTTTCTCTAAAAGTTTACATAAATTAATAAAATGCGTAGTTAATAAAAATTTAACATTCTCATTTTTTATAATATATTTTAAATAACCGTATGCTGAACTTATTGCTTCATATGGGTTTGTACCCGAATATAATTCATCAAATACACAGAAATGCTTTTTTCCTGGGTTATCGCGAATTATGTCTAAAATATCTTTGCATCTTCTAGCTTCTGCCTGGAATAAACTATCTCTACCGCTTGTATCTGGTATGTTTATATAACAATGTATATAATTGAATGGTGATAATTCGCATTTTTTATAATATCCCATTCCAATTTGTTGAGAGAATATTGTATTTAAAATTGTTGCTTTCAAAATAGTTGTTTTACCTGCTGCATTTGGACCTGTTATTATTCTATTTTTATTTAAATTAATAGAATTTTTGATAGGATTTTTTATAGATGGGTGAAAAACATTCTTCATTCTTAATTTAGTTTTTTTCTGATCTTTTACAAATTTAGTAAAATTTAATTTATTTTTATTTTTTTCTAAACCTTTTAAATTATCAAGATATCCATTAAATCCAAATGAAAAATTTAATATACCATCCAATTCTTCTGAATCATAAATCTTATAAAAGTTTTTCATTATTTTTCCTATTTTAAATATATTTTTTACTGTCAAACATTTTTTTGGAATATTTTTAATAACATTTAAAAAATCTTCTAACTTTTCTCTATTATCCTTTATATCTTTATAGAATTCACCATATTTATCATAATTTTCTATTATTTTTTCATATTGTTTCATGTTGCCAATTGTATAATTTAAATATTGTCTTAATAATTCAAATTTTTGTGTTATAAAATAAGTATTTTTATAAAAATTATAACACGATAAAATATTTTGATAAAAATTATATACATACATTCCTGCGCAAAATAATATATACATTTTTTGGTTCGGTTTAACTTTATGAAATGATGTGAATAATTGTCCAATTGCGTGATTTTTCAACTGTTTTATTAAGATAACTCTATACATTTTCCAAGTAATTGGAATTTTCATACCTTTTAATAAAAAATATGGCACCAAAAAAAGAGCAAATGGTGACATTAAATTTACAACGGGTGATGATAAATTATAAACACTTAATATTTGCATAAAAATGAGTGAATAATTTAACCATTTAATTTTATCCCAACCAATATAATGATATTTACCTATAAAGTTGTTATCATTTTTTATATCATTGTAAGATGTAAATGTTTCATTGATTAGATCTTTATTTAATTTTAGTTTTGAAATTTTCTTAAAAATTTCTTGTGTATTTTTAAGAAATTCAACATCAGTTGTGTAAAATTCTGACCATTTTTTAAGATGATTTTTCCCAATCTCGGTTTGCGGATTTAACAATAATTCATACATAGGTTTATTTCCCGGACTATTTGGTTCTAGTAATTCCAAATCAATTTTTAAACTTTCTGGTATTCTATTTTTTTGTTCAATATATTCAATTGGTAATTTAAAATTCATTATATTGAATTTTAAATATAAATTTTTAAATTCTTAAATACGCAATTATTCATTAAAGTGATCAGCGTAATTTGCAGGCATCTCTTCAATAACAGTGTTATAATATTCTTGAAACTGTTTTAATTTATCAACGTCGTATTTGGTTTGAAAATTAATAGCAACTCCCTTTCTCCCCCATCTACCACTGCGTCCAATTCTATGTAAATAAGTATGTTCGCTTTTTGGTATATCAAAATTAATAACCATACCGACCTGTTGAACATCAATGCCTCTGGCAAATAAATCAGAAGTAATCAATACTCGGCAACTGCCCGATTTAAATTCTGCATTCGTTCTCTTTCTCTCTTCACTTGACATCTTCCCGTGTATTTTCTTCACTGGAAAATTATCTTCCAACATTGCTTCTTCTAAATCATCAACTCGTCTGGTACTATTACAATAAATAATAGATTGGGAAATAGTTAGGGATGAAAAAATATCTTTAATCGTATCATATTTTCCAGAATCGTCATTTAAATTAATATAGTATTGCGCAATACCTTGTAGTGTTAATTCTTTATTTTTAACAAGAATTTTAATCGGATTTTGCATAAATGTTTTTGTAACATCCATAAGCTCATCATTTAAAGTGGCGCTAAATAATCCAATTTGAATTGATTCGGGGATATGTTGCAAAATTTTACCCATTTGCTCTTTGAAACCACTGGATAACATCTCATCGGCCTCATCCAATACTAATAATTTTAAGTTCTTGGTGTTAAGATACCCTCTTCTTATCATATCTTGAACCCTACCGGGTGTACCAACAATAATTTGCGGTACATTTTCATTCAATTCCCTCTTATTTTCATCAATAGATACACCGCCAACCAATAATTGAGATGTAATTTTTAAATAATTACCAAGTTGATCAACCACGTGTTTAATTTGTCTAGCCAATTCGTGAGTAGGGGCCAATATTAATACTTGAGATGCTTTAATTTTTTCATCCATTAATTGTAATGCACCAACAACAAACGTACCGGTTTTACCAGTACCTGATTGAGCTTGTGCTATAATATCCATTTTTTTACCACCTCTACCATAGATAAAAGAATATATCGCCTTCTTTTGAATTGAACTAGGTTGTTCAAAACCATATGCATAAATACCTCTCAATAATTCATCTTTCAGATTTAATTTAGTATCTTCCCACGATGTTATTTCATATCTATCATTTGATTTATTTTCACTCATTTTTTCGTTTATCGGATTCATCTTAATATAAAATATTATTTATTTTTAAGTAAGTTTAATTTAAACCTTTACTTAAAAATAAATTTAAAAAAAAATGATTTAAACCATTCAACATAATAATATTAATTATGATCGCATCCAATATGAGTAAAAAAAAATATAATTTAGTCCAATTTGAAAATATAAAAGATAATAGTTATATACCCGAATTAAATGTTACAAGTATCAAAATAATTAATAAAATATCTAAAAAGGTTGGGGCACCATCATATAGAAAAACACCAGTTTTCAGAAAAAAGAGAAATGACCAAGAGTTTAATTCAAACTTTACAACAACTACTTTCGCTATAAAAAATGATGAAAATCAAATAAACCAAGATAAAATTAGAGAATTATTGAATAAAATTACAAATAATAATTACGACGAATTGTCAGAAGAAATCATTACTAATTTACAACATTTTATATACACGCAAAACGATATGGTATTAATGGATTTTGGGAAATCAATATTTGAAATAAGCAGTGTTAATAAATTTTGGGTGAAATTGTACGCAAAATTATTTAATACATTAATATTAACTTTTCCAAAAATGCAAAACATTTGTATTAAAGAATATACAAAATTATTGAACATTTTCAAAGTTATTGAATTTGGAGATGAAACTAACTATGATGAATTCTGTCGTATTAATAAAAATAATGCAAAAAGACGATCTCTCTTATCATTTTATATGGAATTATATAAATATGATATTTTAGGAAACGATGATCTTAAAATATTAATTAAAACATTATTTGATTTATTTAAAACTAATTCAGACGATAAACAATTGGTAGAAGAAATATATGAAAATATAGATATAATTTTAAAAGAAATTGGAAAAACTTTAATGGGTGAACCAATTGGTAAATTTATACAAGAAAATCTTATTGACATTTATAATATTTTGAAAAAAAACAAAATCAGTAGAAAAATAAATTTTAAATTATTAGATATTTTTGAAGAATTGGACATTGACGATTTAGATTAAATATTTTTAAAATAAATATAAATACAACAGATATATTTATTTATTATGAATAATGTTAATTGTAGAATTTTAGACATTGATGAAGATAACACGCAAAAAATTTTTGAATATAATGAAATAATGAATTTAGTTGATATTTCAATAGATGAAAAAAATAATAATGAACATAAAGATTTATTATTAGCGTTGGAAATATTTTATAATGAAAATTATATTAAATCGGAATTAGAAAAGATTGCCGATTATTACAATATTTCAAAACGTAAAAAGAAAAAAAATAAACTTATTAAAAATATTGTTGCATTTGAATGTGATGTGGAAAATGAATATATTACAAATAGAAGGAAAACTATGTGGTTTTACATTTCAGAATTAGAAGCTGATGAAATAATGAGTAAATATATAATATTTAATTAAATTATTATAATATATATACAAAATGCTTCAGTCTATTTTAAACGATGACGTGGAATATTTATTAAACAAAAAGGTAGCAAAAAATGATATTGGAAATGAAGTATCGGTATATGATGTTGAATTATTTGATGTAAATGTTGCTATTTGTATTGGAGAAATCATTGATACATTCATTGATAAATTAATATATTATTGTCCTGTTTATTTAATTATTAAAAAACTAATTGTTGAAAGAATTGGTTATTTTGAATTTTATAAACAAGAATTGAAAACAATAACAGATAAAGGCGGTGATATAGATATTTCATTATTAGAAGGACCTTTGTTATTTGACTACGTTGATTCTGATTATCTAGTAAACAAAGTTTCAAAGAGTCAATTTATAAATAAATTTATTTTAGAAGATGAAGAATTTACTAAATTACAGTTGGTAAAAACTAAAAAAAAAGAACTAGGTGATGCGGCAAGTGGAGCGGCAAGTGGAGCGGCAAGTGGAGCGGCAAGTGGCGCGGCAAGTGGCGCAGAAAGTGCAGCCGCCAGTGCAGCCGCCAGTGCAGCCGCCAGTGGAGCGGCAAGTGCAGCGGCAAGTGCAGCCGCCAGTGCAGCCGTTATTAAAACGGTTGGGAGATCAGATAAAACTGAGCAAATATATGACGATGTTAATAGTATTCCAGATATCAACAAAATTAAATTAAATGGTGAAAAAAAAATAAACGAAGAATTGTTACTATCATCAAAAAAAACATATTTAGAAGATATTAAATCATATAAAGGTGGAAACGATGAGTTTTGGATACAAGGGTTTTATAATAACAAACATTTTAGTATCCAGGACGTTGAAAATAATGGTGATTGTTTTTTTGCAACATTGAGGGAAGCTTTCAAAACATTAAATGTTACTATCAATGTTAGTACATTGAGAAATATTCTTTCCAGAAAGGTTTCTCAAGAAGATTATACATTTAATAAAACTATTTTTGCCGATACTGTAAAGACATTAAAAGACTATCAAAAAAAATATAAAGTTGTTAAAGAAAATATATTAAAAAAAACAAATGAAAAAAAAACATTATTGAAAATAGCTTTAGCAAAGAAAGATGATAGAAGTGAAACCAAAAGAAATGGTACGAGAATGGATAAAATTAATAAAGAACTTATTGTTTTGGAAACTGAAAAAAATCGTCTTAGTAAAGCATTTGGCCTTTCAAATGATATATATAAAGGTAAACAATTTATGAAAAAAGTTAAATCATTTGAGGGTTATTTAAAAGTTATCAACAGTACTGATTATTGGGCAGACGAATTGGCAATTAGTCTTTTAGAATTTTTATTTAATGTTAAGGTTGTTATTGTTTCGGAAGATAGATTTGATGATGGTGAATCAAATATTTTAAGTTGCGGTACAACAATATTAATGCCAATAGAAAAAAGAGGAGAATTTAATCCAAAATTTTATATTATGCTTAACCATACTGGAAATCATTACAAATTAATTAAATATAAGAATAAAGCAATGTTGGATTTCTATGAATTGCCTGATGTAATTAAAGAAAATATTAAGAAAAACTGTAGTAAATCATTATTTAAATTTATACCATTATTCAAAGCGTATTTCGCCAAATAAAATTGCAAAATAAATAAAGTTTATATATATATATGAAATTTATTAGTATTCCAATATTTGTAGTAAGTTTATCAATTGGGTTATTTTTAACATATATAACAAATCCACCCACCAGAACTATTTTTGTTTTTCCCACTCCAGAAAATGTAGATGAACTTATTTTTAAAGATAAAAGTGATAATTGCTTTTCATTCGAGGCAAACGAAGTTGATTGTCCCGATAACCCAGATGATATAAAAAAATACGATGTACAATAAATTATTAGTAAAGTATTTTATATGTTTATATTATATTATGTTTGTAAGACGATTGCTATATAGTAAATTTGGCAAAAATGTTATATCTATTCTTTTAGGTTTAGGATTAGCTACATTATTTAGAAAAGTTTGCAATGAGAGAAATTGTATGGTATTTAAGGCACCCGAATTAAAAGAAATTAAAGAGAAAACTTTTAAATTTGATGGTAAATGTTATAAGTATGAAGAAAATTCAACAAGTTGTAAAAATACCAAAAAAAGAATTGTTGATTTTGCGTAATATATCTATTAAACCAATCTTTTAGATTTTATATATGGCAACAAGTATTAATTCGTTACCTAATGAATTGAATACAAAATCCAATGATGTAACTTTAGAGGTTAGTGAGAAAAATAACATTGTTCAGCAAAATTATAATTCCGACTCCTTTTCGCCACCGCAACAACAACAACAGCAACAACAGCAACAACAGCAACAACAGCAACAGGAGCAAAATAAAAAAAAAAATTTAGCTGAATTATCAAAAGATTCAATTAACAAAATAATACAAGGTTTGCAAGACGCTTCACAAAGTGGATCCACGACATTACAGAGTAGAGATATCCCAATGATGACTGACCAAATTATGCACGATGACACTGCTAGACCAAATTTTGTACCAAGTCCACCCGCGGAAAAGGCAAATTATATTCAAGATGAAGAAACGATGGAAACCTTAATTAACCAAAAGAAAAATCAACACAAAAACAATATGGATAACTTTTATGATGAGATACAAACACCGCTACTTATTATGATTATGTATTTTATATTTCAATTACCAACATTTAAACATTCAATGATAAAGAATTTTCCGCTATTTTTCTTTAAAAATAAAGAATATAATTTCAAGGGTATGATTTTTAATACCATTTTATTTGGTGGTTTCTATTATTTAATAATGAAATCTATCAAATATTTAAGTGAATTATAATTATTCTCTCAGATACATTAATAATAAAACTTTATAATTTTTATTATTAATTTACTTCTTTCTTTTCTGCGGTTTGTTTCGCATTGTTCTAGCTTTTCGCATTGTTCTAGCTTTTCGCATTGTTCTAGCTTTTCGCATTGTTCTAGCTTTTTTACATTTCCTTTTTTGTGTTCGTTCATTTTTTAAATGTGGAATATAACGTAAAAACCACCATTCAAATTCAAGAGTATTTCTTCTTTTTCGCAATTCACTGTACTTTGCAGCTTTTTCTGCTCTCATCATTTCAAACGTCAATTGCTTTCCAATACAATTAATATTAAATCTTTTAAAAATACCAGTTAAATCAGGTTTCCGATGACGCATCATTCTAAATAAATAAGAACTGGCGCATAATAAACGATTTATTTTATAATTTGAATCTTTTAAAAATAAAAAAGCTAAATAGAAACTTAAAATTGTTTCCAATGAAGCAATTCTTACCTTTTTATCTTTTATATTTATTACATTATAACTATGACAAGCAATTGGTTTAAAAATATAAACTAGCGTTTTATTATTTAATTTAAAATCAATATATTCCGGAATAACATCATCAATTTCTTCGTGTTTAATAATCTCAATATTTTCATATCCATTCTGTTTTAATTTTTTTTTTAACATAATACTCAATTCATCAGGATCCTCATATAAAATATCAAAATCTGGTATTTTTTTTATTGTTTTTGTTTTTCTTTTATAAGTATTATAGTACATACCACCTGCATACATACCAAATAATACACATTTATGCGTTATAAAAAAGTTTAATAATATTTTATAAATATCTTTTTTTATATGCGTTTTGTGATTTGATTTTGTACCATATTGAATTAGTTTTTCAAATGAAGTATTTTTGCAAATATTTTTAGTTAAAGGATAATTTTTATTTAATAAACTTAATCTTTTTAATACTTTTTCCCAACGGGTAACATTACCATCGGGGCGACTTAATTCAAGATACATAGACATTCTTAAAAAATTTGGAGGCGCATAAAATATTTTATCCCGTTTTATTGATTTCTTTTTTATTGCTTTGAATAATGTATTATTTAAATATGTAATATCGGCAACGGGAATATAATTAACATAAACTTTAAATGTTCCCGAATGAACACCCGATTTAGCTTCCACCTCAATAAACCCTTTATCATAATATATATCAGCCAATTCTTTCGCGTGTTTTAGCGGCGTTGGTGAAAAAAAATCGTAATCTGGGAGTTCTATACTGTTATTATAAAACTGATCTTCTTTTGGTAATATATTATTAATGGCTGTCCCACCATAACATATTAATTTATGTTTTTTTATAAAATTTTCAACAATATTAATTATTTTTATTATTTCAGGATTACTAATCATTTCTTCCCCCCTTTTTTTTTCCAATCTATCAATTGACGAACGCAAAACTGCCATTTCACATTCTTCAAATGTCATTTTTTTCCCACATTTTATCATATAACTGTTATATAACCAAGATAAAATAAATATAATAATATTTATTTTATAATAATTGTTATCAAGTTGGACATTTTCCACCGGGTAGTTGTTTATATAATTTCATATGGACTGTTCCAGGAATATTACACCAAATATCACGTCTTATTGGATCCAGACTTGGGTCCACGGGTTTTGCTGCACCAGCAAACACTCTCAATCTTCTCAATTTTTTTGCTTTCAAAATAAATGCTGATTTTTTTTTAGAAAATTCTCCTTTATAAAATTGCATTTGTGTATCATTAAATCCAGCTCCAAAATTCATTAAAATGGCTTGACACCCATAATTCATATGGATATTTGCTGCCGAATTTTTTTTTGTTGTAATATCCGGATAAGTCACGCAGTAATTATTTTTATGTTCTTTCACGTTAAATGTTTCAGAATCATTTTTAATTTTATAATCACTTTTATAATTTAATTTACCATCTTCATCCCCACCATTCATTAATTCAAAGAATTCACTATTATTTTTATATGATGTTGGGTTATTTGGAGGACCTTTTGCAAAAATAATAACTTTACTCTTTAATACACCAATATCTGCAAAAAAAACATTATTTTCAACAAGTTCTTTACCATTTCCACTATATTTATTAGTGTCGCCAGAGGCGGCTCTCTTCACAATACCACAATATCCATATTTTGCTGGCAATAATTGATCGATAAATATTTTTTTTATTGAATTTGCTAATATAGAATAAACAGTATCATTGTCACTCATAATCCTAAAATTAAGTATTAGTGGATCTTTGCGATTAACAAGATCACTGGCGTCAATAGCCCATCCTTTAACCCTTGTCAACACTGTTGTTATATTAAGTTCATTTAATGTATCTTTAAATTTACAAGTATTGCATTTAGTTACATTTTTACTCGCCACCTCTGGATATGGTCTACCCTGCAATGCAATTACCGCTTTACCCTTTTTTAAATAAATTTCAAAATCTAAAAATCTAACACCTCTTTTAATAACATTTTCTAAAGCTTTCTCGTCAACCCAACCATTTACAGCTGGCCCCGTACCACAACTATTATAACTACCCATAATATGATAATCAATTAATGCAAACTTTGTTCCTTTACCATAATCACCTTCTTTGTCATAATCTTTGAATGCACCTATTGGGTTATATAAACCATCGTCCTCTTTAACGGTTCGGTTCATTTCATTCACATTATCTTTTGATTTAGAAAATTCTTTTCGTAAATATACAGAATATGAAAATATAATCAAAAATATTATACAAACAAGATAAACGACAATTAAATAACAATTCCCAGACATAGCTGAATCCATCGCATCTTTCATTGCATTCATTGCCTTATTTGTCCCAGTTGAAACTTTATCCATAATAATATATATCTATATTATTTAATTAATATTTAAAATAATATTATATATTATATTATTCAAAGTATGACAGGCGGATTAATGAACCTAAATGCAACTGGCAATGAAAATATAATATTAAATGGTAATCCTAAAAAAACATTTTTCAAAGCAACTTTTAATAAATTTACTAATTTCGGGATGCAAAAATTTAGGATAGATTACGAGGGTCAACGACGGTTAAGCGAGACAAATCCGACTGTTTTAGATTTTAAAATACCGAGATATGCTGATCTATTATACGAAACATTTATTTGTGTTACAATACCTGATATTTGGAGTCCGTTATTATACTTAGATACGGTGTATAATGATAACGGTGTATACAATCGCGGTGATGACAGGGGGGGAGATAACAATGCAGTTATACCATATGATTTTAAATGGATAAAAGAATTGGGAGCTTTTATGGTTAGAGAAGTTGAAATCCATAGCGGAGGTGTATGTTTATCTAAATATTCCGGTGAATATTTATCTTGTTTAAAAGAAAGAGATTTTAATAAAGTAAAAAAAGATTTATGGAATAAAATGGTTGGTAATACAATTGACTTACATTCACCCGAAGACGATATTGGTAGAGAAAATATTTATCCACACGCACAAGCTGATACAAATCCCAATTCTACAGTAGAACCCAGTATTAAAGGTAGAAAAATTTATATACCATTGGATGCGTTTTTCTGTGATTCTAGTAAATTGGCTTTACCATTGGTCGCGCTTCAATATCAGGAAATATTTATTAAAATAACCTTTGAACCTATTAAAAATTTATATGTAATTAATGATACAACAAAAGCAATATATTCACACGGTCTGGGTCCGAGGATTTCGCCCAATCCAAATGAACCCGAACATCAAATATGGAGATTTTTACAACCGCCTCCTGATCCATCTGGTTGCAAATCAACCACCCTGGCGTGTAAGGAAGCGGGCTACGATACAACAATAACCGATTGGAATGCTGATATCCACTTAATTTCAACATATGTTTTTTTAGATAAAGAAGAACAAAGAGTTACATCTCAAAATAGTCATAAAATATTATTTAAACAAATACATTGTCACAAATTTTTTGATATTGCTGGATCCCATATAATCAAAATAGAAAGCAAAGATTTGGTTGCAAATTATATGTGGAGATTTAGAAGAAGTGATGCAAAAAATAGAAATGAATGGAATAACTATACCAATTTACCATATTCTAATCTTCCAGGAAAATTTTTAGAATTGTTTGATATTGAAAAAATGGTTGAATACGGGATTGACAGACCAAAGGGTTGGGGAAATTGTTTTATTACTGGTAATACAAATACAGCTGATCCAAATTTAAATAATAAAAACATTTTATTAGATATGGGAATCATTCTTGGTGGCGTATATAGAGAAAATATTTTTGACGCGGGTGTTTATAATTATGTTGAAAAATATAATAAAACCACCGGAAATGCAAAAGATGGATTATATTGTTATTCTTTCGCAATAAATAATAATCGCAAAGAATATCAACCAAGTGGATCAATGAATTTAAATCGGTTTAAAACATTGGATTTTGAATTTAGTACACTTGTTCCCAATTTTAGCTCAGAAGGTAGTATTGAAGAATATATTTGCGATTCAAGTGGTAATCCAATTTCTTTTAGAAAAAATACCGCCAATTTATATGATTATACATATGACTTAACTGTTTTTGAAGAAAGATATAACGTTTTAATGATACAATCCGGTAGATGCGGTCTTCTTCACGCAACATAATTTTTTTATATTTTTTTTATATTTTTTTTAAATATAAAAAAATTAATGAAATAAACCCCACGCTGAATTGAAAAATTTAGGTCTAGCATCCGGGTTAAGTGGTTTATATGTTTTTGTATATGCATTGTCAGAACCACCCAATCTATTTTCAACTTTACTCTTTAACAAATTTCTTTTGTAATAATCATCCAACGATAAATCTGTTTGACCTATATCCATATTATTTGTCATATCCGTGTATGAACTACCCTGAACGGCGGTTTGTCTTAAATTAAATACTTGTTCAAAATCTTCAAAATTCATTCCTTTTGATGGCGATTTACCAATGCCCAATGTCCTAGACGCCCAGCTACTTTTAAATGAATCTGAACATTTATCTTTGGGTTTTAATTCACCCGCTTTTATTTTACCATCAACCCATTCGCATATATCATCAAAATTCGCTTCCTTTGTTTTACTATTTTGCCAATATAAAGGAATTTTATCAAAAGCATCCATCGATATTCCCAAATCAATTCCTTGCATCCTCTGCATCTCTCTCTCTGTTAAATTCCTTTCCACCATCGTCGGTCTATTTGGATCATACCAATAATCTTCCCATTTTCTTTTATGTATGTATGTTTTCCAACTTTCGGTAGTGTTCGGCGTAATATTAATTTTAGCAAACACATTCGCCTTTTTATAAATTATACGTAAATTATTACTCGGGTTTGGATTGGCATCAGTTTTAGACTCATAACTAAAACCGATTATTTGAGAAACAGATTTCTTTTTTATTCCTTCAATAAATTTAAAAATGGCTCGATCGCGTGAATCATTTCCTTCATTGATGAGACCATTGTCATTTTGTTGTACACCATCGACTAACTTTTGCGCCATACCGCCTTCTTTATTATATTTTCTTATTAAATCATCTGTCAGTGATACATTTGTTATTTTTATTGTTGAGTCAAACTTTATTTGTCCATCAACGCTATCCTTTTTTTCTGGTACATATTGATTAAATAATTTTGAATGAGTGCATTCATCCTCATCATTACACCCATTCTCATACACGTGTTTCATTTGAATAGCTGATTTATTACAAGTTTCTTCGCATTGTTTAGATGTTCTACAACCGTGAATGGCTGCGTCATATGTGATTGTTGCCCCATCAGGACCAACTGTTCCGCCTTTATCTATATCTTCATAACCATTGGATTCCGTCCCTTGCGGTGTTGGTCCCAAGCATTCTTGTGGACACATTTTAAAGAAACGTTGAATACCATCAACGGTTTTTGTTGTTTTGATATCTTCATCGCAATTGCCATTTGTAAATCTTCTCGGAGCACAATTTTTTAAACATCCAGATGAACCACTCGTCAAGCCTTCCCTAATTGTTTTACGAAAACCCATAAAACCTTCTGTTGTATCAGCTTCTGTTGTATCAGCTTCTTCGGGATATAATTTAAATTCGGAATATCCAGCATCTTCAACTAATCGTTCTCCTTCATTTAACGATGTTTGATTACCTTGCATATAACAAGAATCCCACGAGTTTTTTGCATCACAATTGAGTTTTGCATAATCCCTTTCAGTCTTGGTCACATTTGTAATTAAATAATTCCCAGAGCTTGTTTTGTCATCTCTTATACCGGGTATAGTTATGTTTTTTACGTCTAGAGGGGTTTCACCATCACCAATCTCTGTTGCCACTTTATCCCGTTTTTGGTCTAAATAAGTTATTTTACAAATATTGCGGTTTCCACCCAATCTATTCTGCAAGTTATCCAAAGTTTCTAATTCATCATCACCCCATTTCCTTACTTCTGTTTGTGTACCATATCGCTTATTTGGAGCTACATAATAAAATTTATTCTTTGCATTACCCGCATCCGTTCCGTCCAGCATTTCTTGACACCCCCTACGATAACCAACACCAACACCGTCTATATTAAAAAATTTATTTTCAATTTGTCCATTTGTCAAACTAGCATACTCCGCACATTCCGAATAAGTTAAATCCGTATCACCAAGAACTTCACAAACTGAATCTTCCACAATTGGTTTTCCTACGAGAGTAACACCGTCGGTACCTGTGTTTTCAAATATACATAAACAATCGTCTTCGTTCTTCTCCTTCTTAGGATCACACTTTATTCTACTCTCAGTATCCTTATTATATAAATAACAACTTCTTAATTCATTTTCAAATAAATTCTTACCCCCCACTATCTCGCTGTCGTCCGTTATACATTTGTGTGGGTCATTTTGATCCGCCTTCATCCCCGGAATCTTAGCGCACGTTTTTTCATATGGTGCTAGTTCAGTATTCAGAGACTTTCCATCAGCATTATAACATCTGGGTATATATCCGGTTTTGTCCGTATTTACAGGACTAACATAATTTAATCTACAGAGAGTATCATATTTTGTTCCTTTGCAAGTTTGAGAATTGCCCCCATCAGTGTTCGGATCAAAACCAATGTCTTTGCAAATATCAGTTATATCTGAAAATTTTATATAAAACATACCCCTTGGCATTATCATCAAACTTCGTCCATCAGCAATTAATGGATAAGGTTCACATTGATCTTCACCTCTGCATTTTACAGGGGTTTCAGTACTAAAACCTTGATAACCAGTCTCGTTTTTATGTTTACTTCCATAAAAATAATATTTTTGTTCATTTTCTTGATTTTTAAGTTTTAATGTTTTAATATCCAAAATAACTTTTTTTATAAGTTCATCCTCATTACTGTTTGGTCCCAGCCACACTTGGCCTTCAGATGAGACAATGGGAATTACTGTAATAAATGAATAACCATCATCGTTAACATATAAATTTATTGAGGCTGTTTTTAGTTTTTCTTTAATGGGGTTAACGGTCGCAACTTCCGAACCTCCGGTATCTACTGTACCTCCGGTATTTACTGTACCCCAATCAACTAAATTAAGTAAATCGGATTTATAAATTTTGTCTAAATTTTGTTGGTACCAACTCATATCCTTACTGCTCGGAATACCCCATCCCGCATCGTTGTCAGTACTTATTGTGATGTTTCTATCGGTATACACTTTAGTTGCTGTATTTACGGCCTTAAATATTTCATCACGGTCATCATATATTTTAACTAAAATTTCTTTTACAATACCATTTAGCTGCCAATCATTATCATCCATACTTACACTTGCTTTTAAATTATATTTATACCACCTATCACCGATCTCTTGTTGAAATTCAGAGTGATATATTGAATAAAATACTTTACCAATCTCGCTGTTTATTAATGTGTCATCGCTGTCGCCTTTTGAAAAATAAATGTTAACATTTGTTGTTTTGGTGGTATTGAAACCTAAACCCTCTATTATGCCCGTTTTTAATACATTTTTTTTAAAAAATGACATAACATCGTTAAACCTATTTTGTTTAAAAGTATTGATTTTCTGAACTATTTTATTTTGTTTTATTATTTTTTCCATATTTATGAATCCTTCTGTTTGACATCGCCCACCACTACCCATTGGTCGCGGCGCTGTCCATTCGGTTTTTGAACTACATTTATCAAGCGGTAACTCACTGCATCTTTCTAACCAGAGATTATAATCATCGTTCCTATTAGTAGCTTTCATACTTTTAATACTCTGAATAGGGCCACATTTTTCAACGGTCAAATCTAGCCCCCATAAAGGAAATTTTGCTGGTAAATATTTGGAAGCTTTCCAATCATCTTCTGTAAATTCATTAGTAATGGCAGAACCCCAATATACAGTTATCTCATCACCCATATCACTTTTTTTAAAATAAGCACCCGGTGGGTGTCGTAAATCTCGTGTGTTTGTTTTATTCATTCGTTTACCACCAACGAGATTACCTTCAAAAGTAAAATACTTAGGAAAAATCCTAATTAAATTATCCAATTCCACCTCTGTTTTTGGCGAAGATAATATTATTTTTTTGTCAAAAATATCTGATCGCGGATTGACACAATCTTTACCCTCATAAGACTCATCAATCATTGAACAAGCATTTAGTGTGTTATTTGTTAAATTAGCTTTCATAAATGTTGTTAATTCTCCAGCCGGATCATTTAAATTGTAACTAATATCAATAGCAATATTTAGTTTATTCATTAAATAATTTTTTACATTAGGAAAAACTTCTCTCATAGCATCGTTGATTACCTTAACACCCTCCTCACCCGATATGATTGGGGGCGAAATTTCAATATCTTTAATATTGTTGTATGTGGACTCATCAAAATATTTTATATATGACATTGAAATATGCCATTTAATAATTTTTAAAGCTATTATTTTATTTTTAATTTTAAAATATTCAGGGTTGTCGGGAATGGACCCGGTGCAATCTTTAAGATCTCTATAATTTTTGTTTAATCCGTCAATAAGCTTCATTAATTTCATTTCGTCTTTAATACTAAATCCAATAATTTGTTTTAATAAATCGGTATCTATAAGGTTAAATATATCATTTAAAAACTTTTTTTTTTTTTTGATACCATTATTATTATTGCAATTTTGATCTTGTGAAATTTTCTCTTGCGCAACTAACATTTTTTCAATGTTTTCCAGCGCTTCTTTTGCATTAGTAAATACACCAATCAAAGGTGAGTCTGTTGGTGGAATAATTATTTCTGATGACGTCATCCCTTCTTTAATATTTTGAAATGTTTCATATATTCCCTTTGATATTTCGTTCATTTCCGCGTTTTTCTGTTCATTTTTACAATATTTTTTATTTTCCTCAATATCTTTGGAACAACGAGGCCAATCCTCCTCCTGTATTTTTGTTGAACAGATCAATCCATCCTTACAATCTGCGTCAATGTCACAATGGCCAGCGCACTCATCCAATTTTTCTGGATATTTACTCCACGAACCTTCGGCGTCTCTTTTTCCGCAATATCTATTAAAAGCATCCTTTCGGCTATCACAAGTATTGGCATCTAAGCTGTGATAATCAATAAACCAATTTTTTGGAGTTTTTGTTTCAGAAAGACGTTTGGTACAACCCGTTGGCATCTTTTTCCAACATTGATTTTTGTCTTTGATTGCGTTATTTCTATCTGTGGTGTTTATCCTTTTCTTGCCCCCACTGAGTGACGTTGAATTTTTTGCAGTGTTTGTTCCGGCTCTTGTTCCAAAAAAAGCCATACCTTTCCAACTTCCATTATTATAAGTATACAATCCATTGGTATGGTAAGCCCCATCGAAATTATAGCCACCACCACCCAGGGAAAATCCTTGTTTTTTTGCAATATATTTACAAGCTGGTATGTCTCCCCTATTGCATTTATTTTGTAAAGTATTTATTGCATCATCAATGTTAAATTCAGTTGCAACTTGTATTGGCATTACACCAATATTGGATCCCGTGTTACCTTCTCTTGTCTTTTTTTTTAAAATAACAAATAAAATTATAAATAATGCTAAAAATAATAAAATATATATATGCATAATAATTTGTATATATATTTATAAGATATATTTTAATTCATCTATTTAATTTCGTTTGTGATAGGAATAAATTTTAGATAATCCAATGGTCTTCTCCCCGGCCCATTTGAATCTGTTTTTTTATTCATATCCCCATTTATTCCAATAAATTTTAACTTCCCACTAGATACTCCTTCATTTTCCACATATTTAACTTCTTTATTATTTACAAAAATTTTAATATCGTGATTTGGTTTCTTATTTTTTCTTATTTCATAGCGAATCGTATATGGCCCTCTTTCAAGCATATGTTTGTATCTTTTTTCACTCAAACCTTTTAATAAACAACCATCACCAGTATAACCATCTCTATAAACGCCAACCGTGAAACCTGAACCAGTTTCATCCGTATAAAAACCCCAATTACCCTGAACCGTTGGATATAATTGTTGATCCATTGGAACAGCGATTTCTAAATTATAATTATCTACATCGGGTAAAATTATTTGGTTAAATTCATTGCTGTAAAATGTTTTTTCACTAACATTGGTAAATCCTTCTAAAAATTTACCATTTATCTTTGCATTTTTATTATTAAATTTCCCCCACCATCCGCTGGCTTTTAATCCGCCCCACCAATTTCTTACTTTTTTTACTTTTGTTTCATTTATATTTTTTGTCTCATTCGTTGTATTTTTTAAATCAGAAATCATATTTCCAATAATAAAAACAAACACAAACAATACTGTAAAATATATAAATATTTTTATGCTAATATATACAAGATCCATAACAGTTATACTTATTATTATACAATATTTTAAAAAAGACTTTTAATAAATTTTTTTACAGCTACCGAATCAATAGATACAAATTGATCACTGAAATCAGCATACATATTAGTCAACACAAAAGCTAAAACAAATAATAAAAGTATTGATAAAAAATTATTAGTCCAATCCATATATTTATATATGATATTTTATTTAACAAAATGTGTGTTCAATTGTTGTGATACCAGAATAAATGTACAACATTTAGTTAAATGTTTAATTTTATAGGCATTAATATAAGCACAAGTTGAGCGTAATCCCCCTAAATAATCCAAAATAGTATTTTCCAATTTACCTTTATATGAAACTTTTATAACTCGCCCTTCAGAAGCTCTATATTCAGCCATTTTACCATAATGTTTTTTCATTGCCAATTCACTACTCATTCCATAAAACATTTTAAATTTTTTTTCAACATTATTTACGTTTTCAATAACTATTTCTCCCGGATTTTCATCGTGACCCGAAAAAACACCACCACACATAACAAAATCGGAACCACCTCCAAATGCCTTCGCCATATCACCCGGACAAGTTATACCACCATCGCCGATTATAAATCCACCGCAACCGTGAGCAGCATCGGCACAATCTATAATTGCACTTAATTGTGGAATGCCAACACCCGTTTTCATACGCGTTAAACAAGCACTACCCGGACCAATACCCACCTTAACAATGTCAACACCACCATTAATAATTAATTCTTGCGTCATCTCACCACTGGCAACGTTGCCAGCAATAATAATTTTTTGTGGATATGTTTTTCTCAAATACTTGCAAACATTTACTAATTTTTCCATATAACCATTCGCAACATCAACGCATATCCACTGAATTTCGGGAAACATTGTTAATATTTTTTCCAATTTTATTAAATCATTTTTACCAATTCCGATAGAAATAATTATATTTTTAATATATTCATTATAACCATCTATTTTCTTTTTTTCTGTTAGAAAAGATTCATAATCACCAACAGTATAAAATTTATTTAAACACGTCATCATTTTATGTTTATTTAATACCTCTGACACTTCAAACGTTCCAGTTGTATCCATATTGGAAGATATTATAGGAATACCTGTCCAAGAAACTTTACTATTTTTAAAATGAAATGTTCTTTCTAATGAAACTTCGGAACGCGATGAAATAGTGGTACGCTGTGGTCTTATTAAAACATTATTAAAATCCAATTGTTGTTTAAAATCTATTTTCATTTATGTTTAGCATTTATAATGTATTTTTTAAATAATATTTTTATGTAATATTATTTATATATAAACCAATGGGAGACAATACACTTGAAGAAAGAATTGAAAAAAGAAAAGAAGAATGTTCGCTTGACACACATTCGTGGATATCTGAAAAAAATATATGTGTACAAAATATTAAAACCATTGAAATATTTTTACAAAAACCACTTGTCGGTAGTTTAGCCATAGCGTTAATAGCATATTTTTTTGCTGCATTTTTATATAAAATTAAAGGAATGCCTCTAGAAAAAAGCAATAAACAAAAACCATATCTTGGGAAATATATCAAATGCGGTACTATTGATGTAGAAACATTATTATTTTCAGCTAGCCCGGAATTAGGTATTGTCCAAAAAGAAGCTTATTTACCGGGTAAACAAAATAAATATGGTAAAATTTTTTGGCCTTGGTTAAGTGAATATTTATATCCACCAAAACCCAATAAGGATGAAAGTGGGAAATTAGACGGGTTTTATGTTTTTATGTTACCCTTTTATTTAACTTTAAAATGGACAACAATGCTTTATTATTCATCATTTTGCGCTATTAAGAATACATTTTATAAAGCAGATCACTGGGGTAGTTTAAGTGAAATTAATAAGATCAATAAAAAATTATGGTTAAGCGATTTATTTGTTGTATTTTTATGCATCCCAATACTTTTATCTTTCGTTATGCCTATGTTATTTGTTATTATTTTAATGTTAGCAATGATAATAGCACCAATAAGATCGATTGTGTGGAATTTTGGCAAAGGTAGTGACTTTATAAGAGGTAAATTTCCCGATCCAACAGATGAGGATGGAGAATATAGAGCTTGGTATGTGTTGAAAATGGTTTTTTGGTGTACTATCGCTTGGATTGCACAATGGCTCGTTACGTCAATTGGTATTTTTATATTACATATTTTATGGTTTGCCAGTATATTAATGGGATCACAAGAAGCAGACAATGATGGATTAAAAACAATAATAAAAACTTGGGCAAATATTATTTGGGACTACAAGTTTATTTGGGCAATACTAGCGGCTATGTTATGGTTAAATAATTTTAAAAGTTATTTATATGGCCAAGAAGCCGCAGATTTAGGAGTTAATGGTGGAGACGGACCTCTGAGTTTTATCAAAGAAGATAATCAAGAAATGATTATTGGCACCGTTAGTGGTGCAATTTTAATATTATTAATGTTGCAACAAAGCAAGTATTACGGTAGTTTAAGCAATAATAAACCGAAAAGTAGAAATTGTGGAGATGATTGTTCTGCACCAATAGGCGAGAGCGAAGATGGTGAGAAAAAATCTGAAAAATGTCTCAATCCAACATATGATCCAACAAAATACACATTTCTCGGTGTCAATACTGGTAAAATAAAAGAAAACATTAAAACAGGTTTTAGGAAAAAAATGGGTGCAAATAAAACAGACGAAAAACTCGCAGAAGAAAAAAGAATAGAATATGCAAAAAAAGAAAAGACAAAATCCGAAACTGTTTAAAATTACATTTTACTTTAAAAATAATATAAATACATAATTAATATTATTTATAAATGGGTAAAAAAAAAAATGTAAAAAAGGTTTCTCCCAATGGGAAACCATTCGTAAGTGTTTGTACACCAACTTATAATAGAAGAATATTTCTTCCAAATTTAATTAAATGTTTTCAGGCTCAAACTTATCCAAAAGAATTAATGGAATGGATTATCATTGACGATGGTGAAGATTCTGTTGAAGATCTATTTAAAGATGTTGAATGTGTAAAATATTTTCGCTATGAAAAAAAGATAAAATTGGGAAGAAAACGCAATTTAATGCACGAAAAAAGTAAAGGTGAAATATTGGTATATATGGACGATGACGATTATTATCCACCAGATAGGGTAAATCACGCTGTAAATAGATTAAGAAGCCAACCAAAAGCATTGGCGGCTGGTAGCAGCGTTGTATATATTTATTTCAATGATTTAGATAAAATATATCAATTTGGTCCGTATGGTCCAATGCACGCAACGGCGGGTACCTTTGCATTTAAAAGAGAATTGTTGTCCCAAACTAGTTATGATAACGAAGCTGAAATGGCCGAAGAAAAAAGATTTTTAAAAGATTATACGGTACCTTTAACACAATTGGATCCAAGAAAAAGTATTTTATGTGTTGCCCATCAATTTAATACATTTGATAAGAGAAAATTATTAATAAATGCAAATCCAAATTATGTTAGAGAAACTAGTCTGAAACCGTCATCGTTTATTAAAGATAAAGAATTATTAAAATTTTATGCAACTATATAATCAAAATAATTATCAAAATAATCAAAATAATTATCAAAATAAATTATCTTATATTATATTATAATGGTAAAGTTGCCGAAAGAAGTGAAAAAATTTATTAAGATTGTAAAAAAACGCCAAATGTCGGTGGTTAAAGGGATATTATTATTTGCTGGTTTATATATAGTATACTATCTATTAAAGCAAATGCGTTGGATTGGGGGAAATAATGGTTACCTGGAAGGTTTAGGTGGTTCCGATAAAAAATTCGTTTTTTTCAAAATGAATGGTTGCCCACACTGTGTAAAAATGGAACCAGAATGGGCAAAATTTGAAAAAAGCAACGACTCTGGTATTAAGTGTCAAGCAATGGAAGCCAGTGCAAATAAAAAAGAAGCTAAAAAATATGGCGTTTCCGGATATCCATCATTATTAATGGTAGAAGGTGATAAAGTTATTGATACATACAATGGTGAAAGAAATGCTGAGGGGTTCAAAAAGTTTGTTGATCAACATAAATAAAATATTTTAAATCTAGAAAAATATTTTATAAATTATAAATTTATTCAGTTGGATCGTATTTTTCATAATATTTATCTAAAAATCTATATAATCTAGATACTTCCAATTTAGTTATATCATAATTATTACTAGCCAATATATCATAAATAATTTCCAATGTACAATGTTCTTTTCTTAAATATAAAAAATATGAAAATAAGTCTTTTTTATCCATTGTAAGTTTGTTACACAATGCTTGAATAAATGTTATATTATTATATTCTGTTGAATATTTTGTTAATACCTTTGTAAACCTTATTTGATTTATGTTTTTCTTTTTTTTGTTTTTTATCTTATTGTGAAATAAATAATTATTAAAAAATGTTTTCAATAATGATGTCATTTCATTAAATATCCATATTTGCTTTTGGAACGTTATCCTATCTATATAATCAGAAAAAACAAAATTTTCAAGTAAAGAAATATATTCCTTCAAATACTCTTTATCTTTTATTTCTGATAAATAATCAATTAAGTTTTCGTGAAATAATAACCCGACGCTCGTTCTATCCGTCTCATTCATTAATAAAAAATGTTGCGACATTGGGTAATAATTATCAATTAATCTTTTTGTTATATCTTTTGTATCTTCATTAAAATTTTTTTTTTTAAATATATTATGAAATAAATGAGTTTTTAATATCTGATTATGATTCATATAAATCTCATAGGATGAATTTAATTTTCGTAAATCACCTTCTATATAATTTATTAAATTATTTTTTATAACATTATTTATATTAGGCATTAAAATATTAATAATGTTATTTATATCTACATCCTTGGGTTTTTTTAATTCAATGGGTGTGCAAATTTTTATTATTTCTTTTATTTTTTTATCAATATGATAATTACCAATACATATAATCGGAAGCATTGTCATCTGCTCTTTCTTTTGTTTATTTGTTTTTTTGGGTCTAATTAATTTTATGAGAGAATTTATACCCCCCTTATCCCCATTATTCATACCATCAATTTCATCCATAACAATGGCTATTGGTTTTTTCTTCTTTTTAAACATACTCAATACATTAATATCTGACATATTATGTTTTGTTATCATATCTATGACTGATTTGTTTCTTACATCGCCGGCATCATACAATACTATATCATAATTCATTTTTTTTAATAGTTGTTTTACAAAATAACTTTTTCCACTACCTGGAGAACCGTAAACATAAATTCCTCTTTTTATTGTTTTATTTTGTTTATTTTGTTCAAAATTATTCAATGCGTCCATAAATATTTTTTCAGATTCAATTCTATTTAATAATAGATTCAAATTCAGTTGCTCCATATATTATTAATACTTCTCATTTTTTTATACTTATTTTTACGAACTCCATTGATTTTTTCATATAATAATATATTATTCCGACATTTCGTAGAATCTAATTCAATGCATATATGTTTTAAAACATCAATATATGATTTATATCTATAATCTTTATAATAATAACCTTTTATTTTTTTCCAATGTTTATATTTTTCTTTTATTAGCAGAGAAAATATATAATTATATTTATTAATAATTATTTTTTTTATATAACAATCTAATTTTAAACCATTCTTTTTATATGAAAAATTATTATTTTTTAAGCGGTATTCAATTATGGTTTTTTCATAGTATTTTTTATTAGTAAATAACAATTGTTCATTATTTAAAAATTTAAAAATTTCATTTTCTACAACGTCTTTCGGTAATTTCAATAATGATTCGCACAAAATCATAATATATATTTAATATTTTAAATAATATTTTTAATAATATTTTTAATAATATTTTTAATAATATTTTATAATTAAATTTATAAAATATTCAATTTATTTAACACCCTTTTACACCTTTTACACCGTCCCAAATACCTTCCCACATAACTTTCTCCTGTTTAGCCCATACACATTTTTCTTTTCGTGTTAATAAATTATCTAACGCTGGCGGTTTATATATGTGACCGGTGCTAAAATATGGATCTTCGGGGTTACCTTTTCCATTCCATTTGCAATCACCGTTATCTTGTACAGCCCATTGATGTGGGCATTTAGGGATTTCGGGCGGATACATTTTTTTACCATAACTTTTTTTTATCATTAATGCTGTAATTGTTAATAATATAACAAACACAACAGTTGCCACGGTTAATACTGTTCTATTAAAACTCATATATAAATAAATATAATATTATTTTTTCTTTTAATGATATATATGAACGGACGTGTAAATATAATTGGCCATAATGATGTTGACAAATTTTTATTATATGAAACGCCTAATATTGAAAAATCATCCGAATATAAAAATGCTCTTGTTGGGAATTTTGAAACATCTGTATTATCAAAAGCTTTCTTTTCTGCAGACAATATTGATAATTTACAAAAAAAACTTATCGTGGGTGTTTACAAACAATCAAATGGATTATATAACATTGGTTATCAAGATCAAGATGTTTTAAAAACTATAATGCGAGCTATGTATTTACAACATTCGCAAAATTTACCGCAAAATATTACATCTCAAATTTATGACTTAAATAATATTGTAATTAATTATGCCGTGCCTCAATTATATAAGGAAGCTAAAGGCTATTTGAAATATAAACAACACGTTAGTAATATTTCTAATCCAATTGATTTACCTAAATCAAGTTATCATTCAAATACTCTTATAATGAAACCATTTTTCTAAAAAAAAATAATTTTTATAAATGTTTTAAATATTTATAAAAATTTAATTTTTATTATTTTTTATTATTTTTTACTATTGTTTATTATTTTTTTTTATTTTTTTTATTTTTAATTTTTACACCCATTTGTCTTGCTTTACGCTGTAGTCTGTATTTTTTGAAATTAACAGTCAACTCATTTAATTCATTTAGCCACATTGTTTCTATAGTTGTATTTTTCAATATTTCTAAATCTTTCATTTTTTCGTCCTTCTCTTTCAATAATTTATCCATATTTTCCTCTTCAACTTGTTCAATTCGCATTGTTCTTAAATATTTATACTCCGGGTCATCATCCAATACATCATAATTTCGCGTTTTCAATAATTCAATAACCATATCCTTTTTCATTTTTCTTAAATCAATAATATCGTCGCATTGTTCTAATATAAATTTAGCCTTATTTGTTAATTTTTTAACAATATATTCCATATTTTTTATCATATAATTTTTTCTTTCTGAATATTTTGCCAATCTTACAACATAGTAATCGTCAATAATATCATATACATTTTTATATTTTTTCAAATTATGGTTAGCCGTAAATAAATTCATATTTGTCAAACTTTTTGTTGTTGTTAAATTAAGAGTTTTTTCTAACATATTTACGTGTTCATTAAATTTTTTTGATACTAAATTCGGTAACACACCCGGATAAAATTTAATTGTAAAATCAATCATTACATCTGTACATAAATCAATCTTCTTCTTAATTATTGGTATTTTCTTTTTCCCATTTTTTGATTTGTCCGACATTAAATATTCTAAAAATTCATTGTAATCTGTTGTCCACGTACCTATTGGCAATTCTGTGATTTTAACAGTATCCGAATTTATAATTTTATATTTTCCCTTAATTAAATATTTTTGCGAATGCTCATAATTTTTAATAACAGTTCCAGTAAAACCTTCATAATATGGATGCAATTCTATATTGGGTTTGTTCTCAATTTTATTTTTTATATATGTTGTAACTTCATTAAGATTGTAAGACAATCCTTCATAACTAAACCCAGTGCCGATACCTTTCCCCCCATTTATCAATACATATGGAATAATGGGCATATAAAAGTCTGGTTCAACAATTAATCCATCATCATCTTGGTAATTTAATATAGCTCTATCTTCTTCTCTAAAAATAAATTTCGTAATTGTATTTAATGCTGTGAAAATATATCTTTCACTCGCGTGATCTTTACCACCCATCAATCTTGTACCAAATTGACCATTTGGCATTAATACATTTACATTATTTGACCCGACGTATTCTTGCGCCATACCAATGATACCTTTGATTAAACTCATTTCTCCGTGATGATAACCGGAATGTTCACTGACATATCCAGCCAACTGTGCTACTTTAATTTCATTCACTAAATTTCTTTTAAAACAAGAGAATAGGATTTTTCTAATGCTAATTTTTAAACCATCCACCATACTAGGTATTGAACGATCGCAGTCATATTTTGAGAAATGAATCATTTCTCTATCTACAAAATCTGTATATGAAATTTGTTTTTTATCTATTTCTAAAACATTATCTTTATCATAATTTCCCAACCATTTTTTTCTATCATCCGCTCTTGTTTTATCAAAGACTTTAGCGATAGCATCTCCACACGTGTCTTCATATTTAAACGTTACCAACTTCTTCTTTCTAAAATATTCTTTAAATTCTTTTGCAGAACTCGTACCAAGTCCTTTAAAATATTTAATTTTCCAACCTTTACCATTATTATTATTATCTCTCCACTTATGATATTTACTTTCAGTATAGAAAGACAATTCTCTGCTTCCTTTTTTCGCTTTTAAAATAGGCGTATTCATAAAACCAATGAACCCATCCAATTCAATTAACTCCGGCCATTGCGTTTGAAACATATTAATACATAATCCCTTGATATGTGAACCATCTAAATCTTGATCTGTCATAAAAAGCACTCTACCATATCTTAAATATTTGTTTACTTTTTCTTGGGTATCATATTTCTTTCCTGTCTCTAATCCTAAAATCTTTTTAATATTTGTAATTTCAACATTGCTATTCACTCTTGTTTGGGAGATATCCCGCGTATTCAATGGTTTTCCCTTTAGTGGAAATACACCCCAAAAATTACGATCTTCTTTACTCAAACCCGATACAATTCCAGCTTTAGCTGAATCCCCTTCCGCCAAAATTAAAGTACATTTTTCACTATGTATACTCCCTGCTTTATTTGCATCCATTAATTTTGGTAGACCTCTAATATTATTTGTTTTACGACCATCGCCTTTCTTCGCTGCTTTATTTGCTTTTACTTCATTTAAATTAATTGCCGCTTCCATAACGCCCATTTTTGCTAACTTTTCAATAAACTTATCTGAAATTTCGCATTTTGAACCAAATTTCGCAACAGGCGTATTCATCGTTTCTTTCGTCTGACTGTCAAATGCTGGGTTTTCAATCACACAATTCAAAAACAACATCAATTGTTCTTTAACTGTGATCGGTTTTACCTTTATTTTCTTTTTCTTGTCAATATAAGCCACCATTTTCTTTACAATCTGGTTCATCACATATTCAATATGTTTACCACCCTTTTTTGTATGAATACCATTTACAAATGATACGTGTGTAAACTCATCCAATGGACTTAAACATACACCATATTCCCACCGATCATTTGGTTTTTCATAAAGTCTTTTTGTTTCTGATTTTTCACCAATATACAAATCTAAATATTGTTCAAATGTCTTTGATTGAAATAAAGAACCATTAAATTTCACTTTTACTGTTTTGTCCGTTACTGCTGAAATATCTAACGTTCTTTTTCTTAATAAAGAGAACATATCATCCGTCAACCCTTCCATACCAAATCGTTTGTAATCAGGTAACCACGATACTTTTGTATAAGGTTTCGCGGTTGTTTTTGTAACGGTTGGTTTGCATATTTTACCCAAATTATTTTCAAAGCGTTGTGTATATTTTAGTTTCCTAATATGATCAACCGTTTCAATTTCACCCCATTTTGAATAAATTAGAACAAGTTTAAATCCAAATCCATTTTTACCACCAACAATTTTCTTCTCGGATTTATCATAATTTGAACCCGTTCTCAAATGACCAAATATCATTTCTGGAATCCATATACTATATTCCGGATGTTTAGCAATATCAATACCATTCCCATCATTATACATTGTAATTACGCCAGTTTTTTTATCTATCGTAATTTCAATGTTTTTAACAGGTATAATTTTTTTCTCACCTTTTTTTAGTTTTTCATTCAAACGGATTTGATGATCACGACAATTCACGATGCCCTCATCAAAGCATTTATAAAATCCCGCTGTCCAAGTATATTTATTCCATTCCATTCTCCCTTCTTGATTCAACAACCAATTTTCTTCTTCATCCGGTTCAATGCTGCCGATATATGTATCCGGCGCATCTAAAATATGTTCTATATCTGTCTTTTTCTGATATTTTTTAGCAAGTGCCTTTTTGGTTTTATCTGATTTGGTTTCAGACATTTTAAAAATAATAATAATATTCTTTTTAAATATTATTTTTAAATCAATTTAATTCGCGTTCATTTAGAAATACTTATTTTTTTTATCTTTTAATAATATATATAATGACTGGTAAAAATTGGAAACGCGCTGCTGATGGAGGTGTTATCGTTGCTGGTAAAAAATTCGCTACTTTAGTAGGATCTCGTGCTCAAGTTTGGCACGGTACTGCCTACAAAACAAACCCCGGCAAAAAAGCTCTTACTAAAAAGCATCTTATGCAAAAAAAAGACGGAAAAATTGTTTCACGTAAAAAGAGTCAAACTGCCAAGAGACAAAAACATCTTGGTAAATATATTGATCTCGCACGAAGAAACAAGGGTAAAAAATTCCAAAAAATGAAAAAAGGTATGGTTAGTCAAACAATGAAAAAACGCAAAAGTAAAAAGAGACGCAAACGCCGATAAATTTTACATTAAATTTTTATAATATCATAAAAATTTAATCCACTATTAACCGCCCCAATACTGGTTTTTCGTCTCCAGGATTTATAAAAATTACTATATCTTCTTTTATTCTTTCTCTCTCCATTTTTTCTCTTAAATATATTGCATAATTTATCATAGAATCCGCCAATTCTAATCTATTTATATTTGCAATTCTAAATCTTTCTTGTCTTTGTTCATCCATTTGTTGTGGAAATCTATTTTCAAACTCTATGGGATTTGGTGTCGTATTCCTAATAAGAAAGCAAACAATCATTATACACACGCATAAAAATATAGCCAAATATGGTGATAAAAACACAATAACATCTTTAAAATCCATTTTTAATAAAATTTTATTTATTAAAAATGTTATTCAATTTAAAATTTAACTTTCCTTTTTTTGGCTTTTTTTGGCTTTTTTTGGCTTTTTGGCTTTTTGTCTTTTTTTGCTTTTTTTGGCTTTTTGGTTTTTTGGCTTTTTTTTGACTTTTTTTTGTCTTTTTTTTGTCTTTTTTTTGGCTTTTTTTTTGGCTTTTTTTGTCTTTTTTTTGGCTTTTTTACCCATACCAGTTACCAAGTTATTCTTATTCATATGGCATATTATACTACTTATTAATGTGTCTGTTTTTCCTGTGTCTGTTTTTTCTTTTGTTGGACCCAACAAACCTATCAAACTCACCACCATTGGGGTGAGTGTTTCGTCCTTAGCTAACTTATCTAGGAATGGTATTGGTAGTATACCAGATCCAATTGGTGATACAATTGGTTCTGGTATACTACCAATACCATTCCTAGCTAACTTATCTATGCTGGGTTGCAATAACTCGCCACCACCGCCGCCGATCCAGCCCCCAACCGCTGATAAGAATTTGTAATACGCAGTGACAATGCAGAGAGGAATGAAAACCCAAAGGACCATAATATCGAAGTTCGGTATGGCGGGTCGCCAATTGTTTACATTTTCACCGCCACCGCCAATCCTGTGGCATCCTAATATAATGTTTCTAATTTCATTTTTCACTTTGTCGTAGCCTACTTCTTCTATTTGAGATAGCACTATTGTATTTAACTGTTTAAAAACGTTGTTGGTCCATTCTTTATTTTTTAGTTTGTTGGCCCATTTTTCATTTTTTAGTTCTTTGGCAAGTGTCAATGTATTTTTAAGTACTTCTCTTAATTTTGGTAAAGCAATCATATAATATATATAAATATTTAATTTCAAACCAAAAAAAAATTATTTTGAAGATATTGTTTTATCCTAAAACATTATATTATTTTTTCACTTTGTTGTAGCCTGCTTTTTCTATTTGAGATAGCGCTATTGTCTTTAACTTTTCAAAAACTTCGTTGGTCGAGTATAATCAACCGAAAGAAAAGTTCATTTGGTTTAAATTTTCAACATTCAAATAAACTTAAAAAATTAAATTTTATAAAATATAAGCCATTTATAAAATTTTTATTACTCATCCCTGCGAAATAATTTTTCAAGGCAATTCCTACTGCAAGAGCGAGTCCCGCACAAAAAATGTTACCACCTGACATTATATATTATAATAGATAAGTTTTGGATTAAATAATATTTATATATATTATACGTCTATGGCGGCAGCGACAGTAGCAGCAATATTACCAGCAATGTTTTCAATGAGGGCTATAAAATCACCAAAAGGAGCGTTAGAAAGCTTGGGATTAAGATCGCATTCTGAAGAAAATATAATAACTAAAAAACGAATACCCGGGTCTGCTAATAATAAATTTTTACAATTTATAGGAAAAGAAGACGGAGATGCCTTTTCCATAATCAATGAAGCGGAAAATGCAAGTGCTAGAAAAAAAGGTATGATTTTTGTATTTAACCTTTTATTACAAACACTTAAAGAATTGCAAGTATTTAGAAATTATGACGGAGGAATACGGAGAACTCCACACTTTTACAGTCAAATCAAACTGTTAAAAAAAAAAGAAAGGAGATTATTATATATTATTGCGTATTTATCACCTCTTACAGATGGTGATGCTACACCACAACAGCGTGATCTGCTTCAAAAAATAAAAAATGATTTTCGTTTGTTACCTTCATCTACTGGGGCACCGGAACCAACAAACTGGACAGAGATGTATGATGATTATGACAGAAAAATGAACACAAGTGGCCGATATTGGTACCACTCTATGAATCCGTACGCCGATTTAGATTATACGATTCCGGCAGTAGAGTCTTATATAGAATTATGGGAGGAAAAGTGTAAAACTATTAAACGTAATTTATTAGATGAAGCTATTAAGAAAGCAATCTCCACACACTTTCCCACCATTTCCTCGTCACTTGTAAAATACGATACTGCAGCTGGGGTGGTAGGACCTTTCGCTAATATTAGCAACTTTATTCCAGATACAGATGAACATAAGATGCAAGCAATACATAAAATCGAAGAAGCTTTAAATACGCGAGGAAGGAAAGAGACAAGAAAGAAACTGACGCGAGGAGAAAGACACAAGAATGAACTCAGAAGGAAGGAGGATGGAAGAATAAACGCGATGAAGAAGATGCGAAAAAAAGCGAGGGAGAAGATGCGAAAAAAAGCGAGGGAAAAGGCGACGAAGAAGAAGAGGCGAAAAACAGCGATGAAGAATACGCAAAAAACAGCGATGAAGAAGAGGCGAAAAACAGCGAGGAAGAATACGCAACAAACAGCGATGAAGAATACGCAAAAAACAGCGATGAAGACCACGGGAGAAATAATAGCGGGAAGGAAAAAAACTCGCCGTAAAAAGAAAAGAAGAAAAAGAAAATCGCGCAAAACAATGCGCAAAAGAAAAACAAAGAGAAAAATATAGATTTGAATAAAGATTTTGAACCAGACCAACGCCCAAGTAGGTTACCGCAGAGAGTACACTTTTAGTACAGTAGGACGCTACAGCTTCTGTAACTAAGTAAAAACCATCTCCTTATGAAGTTTTACTTCCTCTTGCCCTCTTAAGCTTTCTGCACGAAAACATCTGCTCAGAATTGATGTCCATTTTTGTTTTTATTTGGGTGGTGGCAAGTTTCAATCCATTTTTAAGTACTACTATTAAATTTGGTAAAGCATTCATATAATATATTTAATTTCAAACCAAAAAAAAATTATTTTGAAGATATTGTTTTATCCTAAAACATTATATTATTTTTTCACTTCTTTAATTACATCCATAAAATAAGTTTTATTCACAACTAATTCATTTTTTTCGTCTTTCAAATGTTGACAATATTTTTTATACAAATTTATATTTGTTATTTCGTTTAAATCGCATTTTTTTTTAATTTCTTCAATTGCATTTTTAATCGTTTCTTTCTTGTTCCATAATACGCAGCTGTGATTTATAATATATTTATTATTAGTTATCTTAATATATGGGTAGAAATATTCAATCAAAAACATTATTTCTCCCTCGGAAGAATTTTTATTATTTTCTTTAAAGAAATAAAAGATCTCACTTATTTCAATCATTTCATTCTTATCTTCTTTCATACATTCTTTCCAAAAAGAATTAAATTGGCGCGCGATCAAAAGCTTTTCTGAGAAAATATTCAAATAATTATTATTTTTATGTTTAATTTTTGTATAAGTTTCATTGAATGCTTTAAAAAAATGGTCGTTCAAATCAAAAATGCAAGGAATATTTTCTTCTATTAAAAATAATTTCCATATATAGTACAATTCATTTTCAGTTATTTTCTCAGCCTCATCTTCAACAATATATTTGTATATAAACTTTTCTAAAATATCCTTTTTTGTATTGTTTTTAAAATATAATATTTTATTTTTATCTTCAATCTTATCTTGCAAATATTCTTCCGAATTATCATATCGTTGTGAATAATGTATCGCGATTGAAACAATGTTTAATACATTTTGATCTAAGAAATGCTGCCAAAACCCTTTATTTTTAATAGATTCTTTAAAGTCTAAAATTCTCGCATTGTCCAATTCTGTTATTTTTTTTATATCATAATAAATATTGTTGATTATGTCATAATTATAATAATCTTTAAAACAATTGTTAATATGCTCTAAAAAAATTTTATATGAACTTCTTGTAATATAAGATGTTTTGCTTTCCTTTTTTAAAATATTATCACCCAATATACACAAAAAATACTTAGCTTCCGATTTTGTTTTAAATAAAACAGGATAAAGATAGTTAATAATATTTTGTATCGTGTTTGATTCTGGGATTCCAGACCCAAACACATTTAATTTTATATCTTTAATAATTATATCTTTTATCATTTGTTTTTTGGACAATAATAATTTATTTTTTGAGACCGCGCTTAATATGAAATATAATAATTCGTCCTCGCTTATTAAAGAATAATTCAAATTATCATATTTTATATAAGTATTGGTCTCTTTTATATAATAATATTGTTCATCGTTTAAAAAACAATTAATAAAATTTGTTTGTTCCATTTTTATTTTATTCTTATCTAATTCTTTTTTCCAACACACAATCTCTATTGGCAATCTATTGCAAATAAAACTTGTAATTTTATCACACACTTCTTTGTTATGTTTATTTTCTTCAAACAGATTTAGCAGCTGTTGTACAGATTTATTCATAATATAATATTTGTTTATTTTATTTTAAACGCATTTTATAAGTTTTTTCTACATATTAGTATTTAAAGATTATATTCAAAAATTTAATATATGAGTTCAAAAAATGTGTTAGAAATAAAAACAGTTCAGATAGCCCCATTCAGAACATTAATGACGGCATTAAAAGATATATTGCTTGAAACAAATATAACTTTTCAAAAAGATGGTATGCGTATTATAAATATGGATAAATCGCATACTATTTTGGCACATTTATTTCTCGATGCGGAAAAATTTGAATATTATTATTGCAAGTATCCAAAAATTGTTATAGGTGTTAATATGTTTCAGCTTTTCAAATTAATTAATTCAATTGATAACGATGATACATTAACTATTTATATTGAAGAATCTGAATATTCCGATGGAATTGTAAACTATCTTGGATTAAAATTTGAAAATGGTAATATTCAACAATCTAAAAACCAAAAACTAAAATTAATAGAACCAGATGAAGAAGAACTTGAATTACCAAGTGTACAATTTTCTTCGGTTATTAATTTACCATCCAGTGATTTTCAAAAAATTATTCGCGACCTTTCCAATATTTCCGAAAGATTGGAAATAAAATCAGTTGGGAATGAACTTATTTTTAAATGCCAAGGTCCTTTTGCAAATTGCGAATTAAGTCGCACTGAAATGGACGGTGTTACAGAATTTATACAAAAGCAAAATGATAGTACTATTATACAGGGGGAATTTTCTCTTAAAAATCTCGGATACTTTATTAAATGTACCAATCTTTGCAATTCTATTGAAATGTATCTTGAAAATGATCTTCCGCTTATTGTCAAATATTCAGTTGCAAGTTTGGGAGATATCAAATTATGTTTGGCGCCACTACCGCCTTAACGAATTAATAAATATTGATCTAGTATTATATAAAATTATAGAAAATCCTATAACACATAATAAATTTTTTAAATGATCATATTTATTTTTTGTAATACCTATTATAAATAATAAAGGACCCAATATTATTATATCAAATAAATAGATCATTTCTTTTGTTTTTTCATATTTATTATTACCCAAATAAATAATAAGTATTCCAATCATTATAAATAAAATATTTATTGGAAAAAACATTTGGTTTATACCAAAATAAATAAATAATGGCGAAAGTAAGATTAATAAATATCTATGATAAAATTTATTAATATTCATATTAATAGATTTTTTTAAAAAAAAATTTGATTTATAACACATTGTTTTGTATATGATTTGATAAAAATACTATTTTTTCTTTTGTTTTTGTAACAAGTGTTAAAAATATTAATGCAAATGCGACGGTGGTACCTATCATAGTTTCTCCATCTTTAGATTTCCTATTTAGTTTGTATTTATCGGTATAATGAAACATAAACGGTATTATATTTGTCACTTTTCTTATATAATAAATTAATATTACAATTATTATCGTTTCTATTAGAATTTTTGCAAATATTATTATTTTTGCATCACTTTTTTGTAAAACAAATGACAATTTATTAAATATACTTGCAATTGGTAATGAGAAAAGCCCAACCTCTACGGCACTTTGTCCCATATCTAATATTTTTTCAAATCTAATATGTCCAACATCAAATAAACTTGCTAATGCTGTCATTATATTATATATAATTATTTTATATATAATTATTTTAATAATCAGGTTTATGTTTTTTAAATATACATCCATGAAATGGTAAATTTTCAATTTCATTGATTTTCTTTACATTTTGATATTTTAATGTGGATAACCATATTTTTAAAATACAGAACGATTTTTTTGGTGAAACCGTAATTCCAGTAATACTATTTAATAATTCTTGATCTTTTGATAATGTATCACCCGTTAACAGGTAAGATATACTTTTCCAAACAGAAGCTATATTCTTATTTGAAATTTTAAATGAAAAACACCCCCCTTCGCAATTTTTTGGATCCTCCCACATAGGCAATATATCTTTTCTCATCAAAAATAACATACAATTCTTAATTAATTGATCCGGTAAACTATTATTTAATGCAATAATGTCTTCCGCCGATTGAATCTTACATATCTTTATATAACTTTTTAATGACCAATTAGTGTCATGTGGTAAATGCGCCCATAAAACCCATTTATCATATAAGATATGTTTTTCTTCAGAGTTTTCCATTTGGGAATGCTCCATTATAATAAATATTATTTATTTTTCTTTAATATTTTTTATTAATACTTCTATGGTTAGTTTAATATTTCGTGTGTTAATTTATCTTGGTCTGTTTTTGTAATTTTAATCTTTTGTGTATTTGATAATCGCAACATTTCAACATCCTTAGTCATTATATTTAAAGAATAATTATAATTTAATTTCTCATTAAAATCATATTTTAAAATATATTCTAAAAATTGTTTCGTGAAAATTATGTTACCTTCAACAAAATATTTTTGTACAATATTTGTCAAATCCAACGTTTCGCTATTTCTCCCATTTACAAGTTCTATATTCAAAAACAACTTGTCATCAATTAAAAATTTATCATTCATAAAATTTTCAATTTCTTCGGGCAATTTTTCAAATGTATTCTTTAAATCATTTAAGTTAACATCATTCATTTCTTTGAAAAATGATTTATATTTCATATATAATTTCACATCCTCAACATTTTCATCTAGAATTTCATCTGGAATTTCATCATTCAGTTTTATTTTATTATTTTGAATTGTCATTTTTAAATCAATCTTTTTATTATTGGAATATACGTATAAATTTATTTCTTCCTCCGATTCTTTATTTAATTTATTATACGTAAGACATTTTCTATATGTTTCATTTGAAATGCGTTTTATTTTGTGATACTTTGATAAAATAATAAAACATTTACTCATTATTAATTTTTTTAAATCATCTTTATTTTTAATTTTTCCCTTGTTTATTTTATCCAATATTGATAGAAAAAACACAGAACAGTAAATAATAGTCACATAATATAAGAATGAAAACATTTTATAATAATTATAAATATTAAATATTTAAATATATTTATTTAAACATATTTTGCCAAACGTTGATCTCTAATATGTGGCATATTAACATTCGTACCGCTATATTCCGAATCCATCTCATCCAATTTTAATTTATAAAATGGTTTTTTTCTTTGCTTTTTATTTTTGCATTTTTGACAATCTGATTTCCCATCGTGTGTACCAGTGTGCTCGTGATATAAAACCAAATCGCGTCTGATATTTTCATCAGATTTATTTACATTTACCATTCTTCCTGATTTTGGATCTAAATTGAACACAAATAATAATAATGTAACTATTACCGTCATCAGAATAAATGGAATAAAAACGATTATCCAAGATAAAATTCCTAAACCTGCGTTACATAAATAATTAAGTATAAACGTAAAAACAATTGTTAATATTATTTTAACCAATGCTGTATTAAAAAACCCTTTAACCGTATCTATTAAAACTTGCGATATTGAAAAAATTAAATATATTAATGCCGGTGTGCAAATTGAGCCCATCATAATTTATATATTATTAATATATAAATTATTCGTTTCTTATTAAAAAATAATTGGCTTTTTGTTAACATAATGCCCTATAGTATCGCCAACCTCACCGTCTTCTAAATATTCATATATATCGCCAACTTTATTATCATTTCCATAATATTTTTCACCATTCACTTCTATTTCTTCAACTTCTTCTTCCTCTTCTTCCACTGCATCTTCAACTGCATCTTTCTCCTCATATTCTTTATCCTCATCTTCTTTATCCTGTTTCTTCTTTCCGCGCATTTCTAAATCTTCTTCTTCATCTTCTTCCTCTTCGTCTTCTTCCTCTTCGTCTTCTTCGTCTTCTTCAACTTCAACTGCATCTTTCTCCTTCTCATATTCTTTATCCTCATCTTCTTTATCCTCATCTTCTTTATCCTCATCTTCTTTATCCTGTTTCTTCTTTCCGCGCATTTCTAAATCTTCTTCTTCCTCTTCTTCCTCTTCTTCATCTTCTTCATCTTCTTCCTCTTCGTCCTCTTCTTCAACTGCTTCTTCTTCGGTAGAAGAACCGTCGTCAATGGTATCAATATTGTTTTTTTGTAAAAGCAATGCGCCTTGTAAATAACCAGGTTTTTCATTTGAATCTTCATTTGAATCTTCATTATTTCTTGCAATTTCAGCTGGTCCCAACTCTTCATCATTTTTTGAAAAAAACATATATTGTTTCATCATAGGATCGTCGTCATTGTTGTCATCATTGTCATCTTCATTGCCGTCATCATTGTCATCATTGCCGTCATCATTGTCGTCATCATTGTCATCATCGTCGTCATCGTCGTCATCATCATCATCATCCATAAAATTGTGTAAATTAAATGAACCCATTGCCGATTTCATATTGTCAATTTGTTTTTTCCTCTTCAATTCTAAATCATTTTCTATTTCTTTAACAATATCTTCTTCGCTAATTATATTATTATTGTCCGTCTTCTCCAAAACTACTAATTTAATTTTAGTTTCCATTTTAGTTTCCATTTTAGTTTCCATTTTAGTTTCCATTTTAGTTTCCATTTTAGTTTCCATTGGTTCCATTTTAGTTTCCCTATATTTAGATAATTCATTTTTTAATTTAATATTTTCGTTTTTTAACTCATCATTATCAATTTTTAATTTTTTAACATAAGGTATTTCTAATAATATTGTTTCAAGATCATTTTGTTCTTCTTGAAATTTATTTACAGCTGATGATACAGATAATAAATGTTTACTTAGTACTGTTGAAATTTCATTTACAATATTATCAATACTTACGCTACTTAAACTTTCCATTAATATAATAATTATTATATTCCGTTTAATATCCTTTTTTAAAATATATCTGAAAGATATATATGAATCAAATTCAAAAGGACGCGCAAATAAAAATTATAATTTCACAAACAAATTATGATTATGACACAGCCGAAAATAAATTAAAAGAATGGAAATATGATTTTATTAAAGTTATTAAAGAATTTTTAAATCCAACATTTCAGGAAAAAGAAAAACAAATAAAAAAAGAAAAAAATAAAGTCGTTTCTGTAAATCAATCCATTATGAAAGAATTGCGAAATTTTAAAGATATTCAAAATAAAAACCACGATCAATATAAAAAATATAGGGATTATTTAAAAAAAGAAGAAGAACTTAGTGAATTAAACAAACATTTGCTGCAACAACAACTTTTAAAAGAAAAATTAGAGGCACAAAATTTGGCGCAAAAAAAGGCGCAAAAATTAGATGAATCATTGGATGAATCATTAGATGAATCATTACCAGAAGAAATCAAATTATAATTTTAAGAAATGGCTAATATAACTATTTCTTAAAAAACGCCAAAATTGTTTTTCAATATATCTGTCTTTGTTTTAAATTTTTCTTTACTTTTTAATTTATATTTGCTTCCAATGTTATTTGTTTTATTAGATAATATATTATTCATAACATCCGGTATCTCATTGTTTTCTTCATAAATTTCCGGTAACATTTTCGCCATTGGTTTATCAACCACCATAATCAATCTATTATTTGTAAGCAATTTCCTATATTCTTGTATACTTAAATTACCATAATAATTTTCCAATGTATAAAAAGGTGACGGTGCTGGTTTGATATTTTTTTCATAATTATAAATTTTTCCATAAATATTATTCAATAGCGAATATCTATCCCACATTGTTGATGAATCTAAATTCTCATTTTTTAAATAAGATACGGCGCATTCTGGGCTGCAGAAACACCCATATACTTCAATTTTATCTTCTACATAATGTTTTGGTATATGGATTGCTGGATTGTCAAACGGATATGTACACCAAAAACAATTGCAATTTTTATCTGAAATATTTTTTGTTTTTAATTTATATTTTAATTCATTTAATTTCACCCACACATCTTTAATATTAATTGGTTCATCACTACATTGTTTGGAATTTTCAACCGGTTGTGGAATATTTTTATATGGTGTTTTTTTCTCGGATTCTATGCTGTGATATTTTAAATTTGATTGGTCCATATTATAGGCTTCTGGGTTTTCAAGATTCGGTTCGTATTTTAAACTCGTGATGTTACCCGCTGTATTATCAATACTAGATACTTTCAAATGCATAATAATATTGGGTGTATATTTTTCTATTTTCTTTTTTTTTGATTCAACTGTCATTATCTTACCTCCCTTTGGCTTCCTCCCACGCTTCTTGGGTGGTGGTTTTTCTTTATTTTCGGTCTTTTTCTTTGGCTTTCTTCCTCTTTTTTTTGGTGGCATAATGATATTTATATTGATTTATTCAATATTTATTTTAAATACTTTTTATTTATTGTTTTTTCTTGTTCTTTTTCCTCCTCTTTTTTTCTTCCTTCTTGTTCTTTTTGTTCTTCTTCCTCCCATGGGGACTGATCTCTCCTGGTACCGGTAAATGTCGGATTTTTGTTGACTCTCAAGCGACGCTGCATATGTATCCTTCTCATCATTAGCAATGGTATGGAAAAATAATGTATTTAATATTTCTTTTTTTAAGACATCAACTCTATCTGAAACATTTTGGGCAGTAGCATCCTCTCCATTTCTTTGATTGTCTGTAAATCTTACATCTAATGTGTATACAAGCATTCTAATAACTTTCTTTCTTTCTTTCTCCCCTTTTTTAATTTTGCCAATATAAAATAATAATTTTGCCATATTTAAATAATTATGTTCCGTCTCTAAAAAATTTTCTTTATTTTCTTGATTATTTAAAAAAATCAATGGTTCTTTAAAAAAATCGTGGTAAAACCCACTTCCTTCTCTTTTGAATATTATATTATCTTTTTGATTCTCATTAGAATCACTTAAATCATATATATCTGTGTTGTCTTTATTGTACTTTTCAGAGATGGTCGAAATAAATTCAGATTTTGGTTTCCCGGGATTTTCTTTGACCTTTCTATCTCCAATATCATATGTAATATTTTTTATATTTGGATTTAATGTATATACCTTACCCTCTTCCACTATATTAAGAGTTTGTGCAGGTTCCATCGGTCGTTCTTTTATCGAATTTTTATTGTAAATATAAACATTTGAAAAGTCTTTATTAATGAATAGTTGAATTTTTGTAGCTTCGGCATTGGTCATAAATTCTTTTATATATTTTTCTTTCTTAAAAAATGAATCAACAAGTAAAGGGTTTCGTTCAGTATTATTTTTTTTTTTCTCAAATCTATTTATAAATGTTAAATTATTTTGAAAATATTTTATTGGCGTTGTATACGAAAGAGATTTTATATAATCTACGAATTTTTCAGATATATTTTTGATTATATCAAGCTTTTTTTTATTGGTTTTGCTCATATTCAAATCAATGACACCCTTCATATATTTTTTTCTATGATCGGTTCCTTTTTTTGATTTGTATGCTCCCAATTTATTAAAAGCTGCCTCTTGCCAAGTCTTTTCATCATCATCAAGGTTTCTTGAGTTGTTTATATCTTCAAATGAATTTTTGGCAGTAGACAGGTTTGAAGCTTTTTGAAATTTTTTATTAAATTTATCAAAATCTTCAATTTTCGCAAATAACATTCCATACGTCATACCTTGAGGAGTTTTTGGAAGATAATCATAAAAAATACGATAAGTTAATTTTTTTGCTTCTGTAGCCGGCGCCTCTGCCTCTGCTGGCGGTGCCTCTGCTTCTGCAGCCGGCGCCTCTGCCGCTTTTTCCCCTTCTTCTGGATTCTTTTGGGTTTTTAAATAATTAAATATTTTAAGTTTCTCATTCGTTTGCCATTCATTATATTTTTCTTTTACTCTATAATCAAAACCATTTGTCATATACAATTTTAAAGCAAATAATGATATATTGATAAATCTAGATTCTTTCAAAATATCTTCAGATGGATTGGGAGACGCGGGCTTCTCTTCGATGTTTCCATTATTATTTTGAATCGGCGATAACGGATATTTACTCCAATGCGTCAATATTTTATCATATAAATTTTTTGCATTTGTTTTTCCGTTTAAATTGTTCCAAAACTCAGAATTTTCTTCTTTCTTTGCTACGACACTATTTATAACTTTACCTATATCATCATTTTCAACATATAATTTTTCTGATCCTGGCGGATCAATAATATAAATAGAATATATATTTGCTTTTCCCGGTATTTGAATTAATAAACGAGTTATTAATGCATCTCTACTGGAATTTTCATTTCCACGATTTCCTTCTTTTATAAAATGTTCTGTATCATAACCATTAAAAAAATTTATTTCATATGAATCTTTACATATTTTTTTTAACCAATTCTTTGCTAATGTTCTAGAATCAAATTTAATCCTAAATTTGTTAATAACTTCAATAAATGTATTCATTTCTTTTAATATTTCTTTTGAATTGTCTTCTTTTAAATTTATTTTATATTCACTTGTAATAACATTTTCTCGCTCGGGGTGTTTAAATTCATATTTAGGAGTGTTACCAAAACTCCTCGGCTGCCCTGTTTTGTCATAAATAAAATCTTTTATCGTTGAGTGTTCTGTCCATGCGTGTATTAGTGAAAAATCTAATTTAATCGTAATTTGATTTTCTCCTGTTTGATTTTCTCCTGTTTTTGGTTTACTTTTTTCAATTAAAATATCAAAAATTGTTTTTAATAAATTTTTTGGCTCTTTTTTTTCTGAGGTCTCGCCTGTTTTTTTTTCTTGCCCTTCTTCTTTCACTTCCACACCTCTTTTATATGCTACAAATGTTTTTCCGGTTCCACTAGCGCCTGTAACACCGAGTATAAACGTTTGGTCGCTGTCATCTAAATCATTTATTTGATCAGCAATGATACAATCTAAATTGCTTCTAGCTTTTTCTAATGATTTATCTACTATATCAGAAGAATGGTTTATCTCTTCCACATTATCAATATCAAATGGATTTGATATACTTCCACTAAATGGTTTAATAACATCATTAAATTTATCTTCTCCATTCCATATATTTTTCATAGTTATGTAATCATTGCTTGTCCAACATTCTGTTTTTCTTGGGCATTGTGCGGCAGATGCAAAAAATACTATTTGAGAACCAAATTGTCGTACAAATTTATTCCATTTTTTTATGAAATCTTTCAAATTTTTATCACTTCTTGCATTACCATCACCAACAAAATGAGTATGTCCATAATCATCTTTGTCATCATCATCTTTGTCATCATCTTCACTATCTAGTTTTTTTTGATTTCTATCTCGCTCTTTTTCATATTTCTCTGTTTTTACAAATTCTCTTGCTTGTTTTATAATTTTATTTTCATCTTTAGGATTTATTGTTTTAAATTTGTTTTCTATTTTTGTTATTTCAGCCATTGTTCCCTTATCGGCATATGCTTTAAATTGTTCAATCTCCGTTAATAATTGTTTAATTTCTTCTTTGATATCCGTTGAATTATCCTTGCCAACTATTTCACTCCACGGTGTATTTTTTGCGAATGTTTCATCACTTGTTGGTGATTCTATCTCTCCCATTTTTTCCTCAATTTTAGATATAATATCTTTTGCATATTTTCTAATTTTTGCTGCATACAATTCTGATGTTTCTTCAATTGATTTTTGTTCGGATCTATCATTATATAATTTTTTAATGTCTTCCGCATTTTCACCCAAATCGCTTGTTTTATTCTTAAAATTTTCTAAATTAGTCTCTAATTGTTTTATATCATCTTTAGAACTTTTCATACTTTTTTCCAATCCAATTAGCTCGTCTACTTTAGCTGTAATTTTTTCCTTTTCCTTTCTTAAATTTTCAACTTGTTCACGCGCTTTATTGCCGCGAAAAATTGCTTGGAGTTTTGTTGCTGCTTTTGTTTCTGCTTCTTTTGTTTCTGCTTCTTTTGTTTCTGCTTCTTTTGTTTCTGCTGCTTTAACTTCAATTTCTTGCTTTACCTTTCTTAAATTTTCAACTTTTTGACGCGCTTTATTGCCGCGAAATTTTGATTGAATCATTGTTGCTGCTTTTGTTTCTGCTTTTGTTTCTGCTTTTGTTTCTGCTTCTTCTTTTATACCTTTTAATTTATCAAAAGCAAGATTGACATCCGCCATTTTATCCGTGCACGCTTTATAACAGTCTTTATTATGATCTGGATGAAACTTTTGGGACAGCTTATAGTATGCCTTCTTATATTGATCGAATGGTTTACCAGAAGGAACGCCCAAAACATCGTAAGGATTGTCACTTGCTGCTTCTATTTTGCACTTCTGGCATCGGCCTGATGCTGCTGCTTCACTTACTGATTTAACTGCCTCATCCTTCTCACCCGCATTATCCTTCTCACCCGCATTATCCTTCTCACCCGCATTATCCTTCTCACCCGCATTATCCTTCTCACCCGCATTATCCTTCTCACCCGCATTATTATCAATTTCTAAAATACCAGTTTTATCGTGAAACGTTAACCCTGTAAATTTTTTAAAAAAATCATCAGTAAAATAACCCGTATTAAACGATTTGAGATATGTTGGACTACCAATTAATTTTAAATGAATAGGCTGTTTGAATTGTCTTGAAATGGTTATTATTTCATTTATTATTTTTGATTTATATTCATCACCATCCTCATCCAATCCTTTTTTTCCTACTAATAATTCCCATTTCGCTTTATCATTAAAAAAATGAGTTAATAAATGTGTCCAGCTCATTTATATAAAATAATAACATAATTTTAAATTATTATTTTATTCATTATAACACATTCTACATACAGCTATATGATTATTAACTCCTATTAATTTTTGCGATGTATCATTCGTTACTCTCTTTGTAAAATACCCTTTCGTTCCATCCCTGCAAATATTGCATAAAGCTGTCAATTTTTCCACCTTATTACACAACGGTATCAAATCCAATATTTTTCCAAACTTTTTTCGTTTATAATCACCATCCAATCCATAAATATAAACACTTTTATTCATATTTTCTACCAAGTTTATAACTACACTATCTAAATCATCAAAAAATTGCCCCTCATTAATTAAAAATACCTCAGCGTCTAAATTTTCTTTATTTTTAAATATATCTGCAAGTTGTCTTAAATTAATAGAATCTATTTTCACCAAATTATGCGACGATAATTTCTCACTGTCATATCTTTTATCCTCCTCATAATTGATTACACAAACTTTCTTTGAGAGAAAGATACATTCGCGATACTTTTCTATCAATTTCGTCGTTTTTCCTGCAAACATTGAACCTAAAATAATTTCTAAATACCCAGACATAGTTATTAGAATATTCCAATATTATTTTTATTACTTTTAAATATATCTTTCTCTCAGAAAAAATATTTAAAAAATAAATTACAACAATCAATATTAATGGATCATAAACCGTGGATTGAAAAATATAGGCCCACCAAATTTAAAGATATTGTTCTTGAAAAAACAAACAAAACACTACTTAAAAATATCATCAAACAAAAAAACTTTCCCAATCTCATTTTTTATGGACCCCCTGGGACAGGTAAAACAACCACAATAATAAATCTCATTAAAGAATATCATAATAAATATTATCCAAATATAAAGGGATTGAAAATACACCTAAACGCTTCGGATGATCGCGGTATTGACGTTATTCGCAATCAAATCAACCAATTTGTAAACACAAAATCTCTCTTCGGAAACGGTCTCAAATTCGTTATCTTAGACGAAGTTGATTATATGACAAAAAATGCACAACAAGCATTGCGGTATCTTATACAACAATACTCCGACGATATACGTTTTTGCTTAATATGTAATTATATTAGCAAGATTGATAAAGCATTGCAAAATGAATTTATACAGCTGTGTTTCTGCAATTTACCTGAAAAAGATATTTTCCATTTTCTAAAACATATTGTTAAAGCCGAATCATTAAATATCAGCAAAGAACAATTGCAAAATATACAGAAAATGTTTAAATCAGATATACGAAGTATGATTAATTATATTCAAACTAATCATAATAACATTAATATTAATAATATTATCACAAACGAAACACTTGAAGATCTTATACTATTATTTAAATCCAACACCAAAGATAAAATTGAACCATTTATAAATAATTATTGCGAATCAAACTATATTTCCATCTATGAATTTGTAAAATATTTCATATTTTATATTATTGAAAATAAAGAATATTGCTTAAATAGCAATTGGTTAACATATCTTGAAATTATTATACACAATGAACAAATAAATATTGATATTTATTTATCTTTTTTCATAAATCATTTATACGATTTATACGATTCTTTATAATACATTTTCATTCTTATTTCCAAATTTTTAATAAATTTATTTGGCGAAGGAGATATCGGGTTAAAATTTTGCTTTTTTATACTATATTCATTTTCTATTTCTTTTAATTGTTGCTTCTTTTCCTTTTTTTTAAAGGACATCATAGATAGTTGTTAGATAAAAAAATAAGAGCATCCTTTTAAATAAAATTTTCCTAAATATAAAAATAAAATTGATATAAAATTATTATTTAAATAACATATTTAAATAATATAATTTAACTATTTAAAAGATGACAGATGTCAATGATGAATGGAAAGATTTTATAATTGATAATAAATCATTACAAAATAATAAAATTAATAATAATAAAAAAGATACATTTGTACCCGAATTTACAGACTTATATATATCAACGCAAACAAAAATAGGTTTTTTAGATCAACATATAGATTTAAATGCAATTTTTTGGAAAATACCCATAATAGATTACAAAGAACCGAAAGAAGGCATTATAAAAAAGATAATGAAAATTAATTCAATAACGCCCGAAGAAGTAGATAAATTGGAAGAAAATATAGAAAAACAAGATAATATTTGCGTAGATGTGATTTCAAAAGTGAACGTTATTACCGGTGAAAATCTAACATTTAAAGATATACGCAAAGTAACAATCGGAATTAGTAAAAAAGATTTAATTAACTTCCGGAAAAAGAAAAAGAGCGCGTTTTATAATTGTTTCGCCGTTATCGTAAGAATATTCTATAAAGGCGAATTTAAAGAAATTAATATTAAAGTATTTAATACTGGAAAATTGGAAATACCGGGAATTCAAAATATTGAAACATTGGATATGGCTTTAAATGTATTTATTACACTTGTAAATAAACTAGTGGAAAAACCCATAAAATACCTAAAAAATAAAATACAAACAGTTCTAATAAATTCTAATTTCTCCTGTAATTTTTATATTAAAAGAACAATTTTATATCAAATCTTAAAATATAAATATAATATTCATTCATTATTTGACCCCTGTTCATACCCGGGAATACAATGTAAATTCTTTTATAATAGTAATAGCGATAATATATCGGGTGTATGTGATTGCGAAAAAAAATGCACCTTAAATAAAAAAAATAAAAAAAATAATATATGCGAGATTGTATCGTTTATGATTTTTAGAACAGGAAGCGTGTTGGTCGTTGGAAATTGTTCTGAAAGTACACTGAATAAAATATATGAATTCATCATACAATTATTAAAAGATAATTGCGAAGAAATAAAATCAGAATTAAAAACCGTACCAGTTAAAGTTAAACAAAAAAAATATAGGAAAAGAATAGTATTATTTTCTAAATAATTTATTTATAAATTTTATCGGAGTTAATAATACATAGTTTTCATCATCCACCGCTAATTTATAAATTTTTCCAATATTGATGTCCGATAAAGTCATTTTTTTTATAAAATGATAGATTAATGCCTGTTTTCTTTCTAATAAAAAATTTTTACATTCAATGTAATCAATAAATAAATGTATAATTTCATAATTTTCTTTCTTTATTTTTTTTAATATATTTAATATTTTAATCATAAAATTGTTTAAAGTTTTTATATATATATCTCTTTCATCCTTTAAAAAAATATTATCACCATCAATATAATTTTTACAAAAAATCTTAATAATTTGAGTATATAAATATATATTTTCTTTCAAATCAAAAAATTGTTTCTTCTCATCCTCCGTTAATTCATATTTTTTCTTAAAATCTTCGTTTATATCATAAATTGTCTTTTTATATACAAATAAACAAGCGTCTTTTGAATTCAATTGTAAAAATGAATTACTATCTTCGCCAACTTGACCTATGAATTCTGTATAATAAAGATAGCTTTTTCTTAAATGGTGAATAACTAGTTCTAAATTTTTTGTATAATGCAATAATATTATAAATATATTTTTCAATAAATCAATCCCGCGATTAATTACAAATAGATAATGAATATTATCTTTAATTAATAATTGTTTTGATATATGCGATAAATATTCATTTATTAAAACATTATATTCTTGCATAATGAGTTCATTATTTTCCAATTTGCTATTATAATTATTGACATTTAAAATATTTTTATTTGGTTTATTCATTATTTTATAAAATACTTTAATTATTATTTAATATCATTTTTTGTGTTATTAAATAAATAAGTATTTAAAGAAGAAAATAAATAAAATACTATAAAATGACTGAAGAAAATTCTTCCGAACAATCAAATGAAAATTACAGACTCCCACAAGGGGTTACTTTACAGCATTGTGCTAAACTAGGTATCGTTGAGGACAAACCTATTATGTTTGATTATTGGACATCTTCTTGTGATAAAGATGTATTAATCGGTGTCAGAGATAGTGGTGAAAAACTTTTAGTTAAAAGTGCCGATGAATACACCAGTCCAATTTCCAAGATTTATAAAGTTGAAACCGAATTTATAATTATTACGGAAAATTCCATTTATGTTGTTTCGTCTGATATTGAAACTAAACGAGTCTCGTAAATTAAAAATATTTTTTTATATTATTATGGATAATATAAAAATTACAATTGATGATATTTTTAAATATGAACCAAAACCACCGTTTTCTGTAAAATTAGATTTATTTTCACCAGACGAACTAGATGTAACAGCACTTTTTACTAAAATAAAAGATATTTATATTAAAGGTTTGCTTATTCAAACGGGTAAAATTCTGAATTCATCGGGTCCAAATAATCTTGAAATTGAAACAGTTACAACCGACCATATAAATATTATGGAAAAACATATGCTTAGTTTTGGCATCAAAACAGTATTTTTAAAAATGACAAGAAATGATAAAGATGCTTTATTTAGGTATCTATTATTTGATTTGGAAAAAGCTGTTCCAGATTTAAACGCTCACGTAAATATGGATTGGAGAACACAACGTATTTTAAAAATTGATTTTAAAATACCTGAAAAAAATAAAGAAGAGATAATTAAACAAGTAAATTATATTGTATTAAACCATAATGTTGTCAATATATTTTTAAAAATAAAAAAAGCAAATGTATTAAAAGAACACGGGTTGATAATAAAACGCAAAAATGATTTGGATGACATAAATGTTATATATTTTGACTTTGCTAAAATATCAGATTATCAAAAAATACACAGATGTATGAATGATAAAATATTCCGTTAAAAAGATCCTTAAATATGTAATAATTCCTTAATAATTTATAAATATTTAAAAATTCATTAAATATTTAAATTTGAAATTAACGGCGTTTGCGTCTTTTGCGGCGTTTACGCACAGTTTTGCGTCTTTTGCGTCTTTTACGCGATTTGGATTTTCTTTTTTTTGTTCTTTTGACACGACTTCTCCGGCGCCTGCGGCGTCCACCAGTTAAAGGTACATTTGCAAAATTTTCATCATTATTAGCTGAACAACTTCCCATTTATATATAGGGGATATATTATAATATATTATTTAATTGTTCCTTTTGTTCGTCTGAGAGAGTTTTCGGAAATTCAATCTCAAATAGTATAACCATTCTACCAACATTATCTCCACGCTTCATACCCATATTCGCTATTACACTTTTAAAATTTGGCGTTATAACATTACTATTAAAATTATTAATCATATACGATTTTTTATTTAAATGTTTAATTTCAAATTTTAACCCAACCAATGCTTCCTTCAACGAAACCTTTTTTTTAACCAATAAATCCAAACCCTGTCTAATAAATATTGAATTATTTTTTATTTTTATTTGTATCTTTATATCCCCGTGAATATTATGAGTATTTACATTACCTTTATCTTTCATTATAATTATCTCATTATTATCAATGCCCTTTGGGATATCAACATATAATGTTTCCTTTTCCATTTTTTTTATATTATCGTGAATTATCCATTTTTCAATTTCCAATGGTTTAACAACACCATCATACGCCTCATCCAAGTTTATAATTAATGTTTTTGTGATAGGTGGTGGTTTTACATTATTATTTTGATACACAGGTCTACCATTTCTAAATATTCTTATATTTGGCCCACCGGACATATTATGCATATTATGCATATTTTCAAAACCCATTGGCGCGCCGTTAAAAAACATTTTAAACAAATCTGGCATTCCACCGCCCATTCCACCGCCCATTCCACCGCCCATTCCACCACCCATTCCACCCATATCATCGCTAAAAATATTTGTATTTGCTGATTTAAAAGGACTATTTTGTTTCATATCATACTCATTTTTTTTTTGCGGATCACTTAATATTTCAAAAGCCCTATTCAATTTTTTAAATTCTTCTTCATCGCCACCGCGATCAGGGTGATGTTTTAATGATAATTTTCTAAATGCCTTTCTAATCTCATCCGAAGATGCTTGTTTATTTACATCCAAAATTTTATATAAATCCATATATATTTATCAATTAAGAAAAACTTAAATACAAATTTACGTAATTAATTAAATGTCATTTTTAAAAAAATATAAACCAACTCATTATAAAGATTTTATCATTGACGATGAATATATAAATTTATTAAACACATTGCAAAATATGGACAATTTAAATATTTTATTTATAGGAGAGCAGGGTGTTGGAAAAACGTCATTAATTACTGCAACTATCAATGAATATTACAATACAACAAAACCTTCTAAATATGATGTCCTTTATATAAATAGTCTTAAAGAACAGGGTATTAATTATTATAGAAATAATCTTAAAACATTTTGCCAAACTAAATGTTCTAATCCACTAAAAAAAAAGTTTATAATTCTTGATGATATTGATTATATAAATGAACAAAGTCAACAAGTATTCAGAAATTGTATGGATAAATATAGTCATAACGTACATTTCTTAATTTCTTGTACCAATATACAAAAAGTTATTGATAACATACAGTCGCGCAGCATCATAATCCAATTGAATAAAATTAATTTAAAATTATTAAAAAAATTCTCAAATTTTATTGAAAAAGAAGAACATATTATTATTGACGACGATGCAAAAAAATTCTTATTTAATATTTGCGAAAATTCATTTCAAAAGTTATTAATTTTTTTACAAAAATTTAAATTATTTGATAATAAAATTACATTACAACACGCAAAAGAATTATGTTGCAATATTAACTATTTAGAACTTCAAAATTACACAAATTGTTGGTATAAAGAAAAAGATTATAAAAAATCTATCAAAATTATGTTTAAAATATACGATAAAGGTTATTCCGTATTGGATATCTTAGATAATTATTTCTCTTTTATTAAAATAACTGATATTTTAGAAGAAGAACAAAAATATAAAATTATAAAATTTATATGTAAATATATAGCAATTTTTTATAAAATTCACGAAAATAAAATAGAATTAACATTTTTTACAAACAATTTAATTAAAAAAATATTATAAATACATTTATATATTTAAATAATGAGTCAAAATTTTAAAAAAATATATAATATAAATAAATTTGGCAATATTTTATTAAAATATTGCACAACTGAAAAAAAATCAGAATATATTTTTTCACCAATTACCTATAAAAAATTAATGTATAATAATTTACTAGAACCATTTTTATTAGAATTACAAGAATATTATCACAAATCAAAACAATTCTACATTAAAAGAGCCGTTTCATATAAAAATACTTTAACAATTATAAGACAAATATTAAATAGTTTATATATCCCATATACTTCAAAAATTATTTATAATAAATCAAAATACACAATTAATTACATAATCTATTTAGATGATGAAATTATTCAATCAATTAACGAATATAATGGAGATATATCAAATAACGATATATCAATGATTGTAACTTAACGCGAACATCTTACCAACATTCGTATTACTAGATAATATTTGTACTTTATTTGATCTTGCAAACCAACCATACTTTTTTCTTTTTAATATCTCATCATCTGGCAAATATATACCAAATGCCGTTTTATCAAACTCTATTTTGTTATTACCCAATAAATCATCAATAATAATTATATCGCCATTTGCCGTTTTAGTTCCCAATAAATTTCCGGGTATCTTATTTATAGCCTGTCTATTTATTAATTTAAACACAAATCTGTCCAAATTACCATTGAAATCTGTTTCAGATGTGTTGTCAGTTGATATAATTTTTTCCATATAATTACATAATTCTTTCATATTTATATTTTTCTTTGTACAACCAAATAGTTTATTATCTGGAAATGTTTCTTTGATACTTGATGTTATATTTCTACACACGAATTCGCCAAAATAACATCCATTTGCACCTAAATATCTATCGTGATAATACTTGAAATCTCGCAACATTAACATACTATTTGGCATTAATACACCTCCGTATTTATGTAATATTCTAAATAATCCAAGCTTAATTACCCTACCGCGAATAGGTTCTGATAATTCATTTACATTTATTGTCCAATCTTTTAATAACTTATCAAATGAGTTTGCATTAATTAAACAAATATTAAAAGAATCACCACACCATTTTATTATTAATTCTATACACATATGAATATACGGTTGGTTTAAATCGGTAGTATTTCTTGATCCAAATGATTTCCAATGTCGCGAATTTATATCATAATCAGAAAATATCCACATTATTGGTTTATTATTATCATTGCTATAACCCGGGTCATTTAACAAGTATCGTTGTATTAAACCAAATTGAACTTTTTCAGGTTCCGGGTCATATTTTTCTTTATATTTATCATATAATATACCTATTGCAGTAATTATTATAAATGTTGCAAATAACCTTTGAATTTTCATCATTATATATTACATATATACATTTTTTTATCTAAAACTTTTTATGTTAATAATTTTAAATTTTTCCACCACATTTTATTTTTATTTTTCATTTTATCATCTTCCATTAATAAATTATAAGCCCGCTTCGTATCAATAACCTCATTATTATTTTTACTTTTTTTTAATTGTACCTTTGAATAAGATAAATCGGGAATTTTCCCCTCCGAGGATTTTCTATGGCGAATATATTGCTCAACATTATCAAATCTTTTTTTGTCTTTAAAATCTTGTTCTGTCACAGGTACTACCGTTTCCATATGTGCCTTTCTAACATCATCATATCGTAATTTACTAAATATATCCGATGAATATACTGTTTCTGTTGCATCTAACATTGTCCCACCACCATTATAAATCATATCTTGAATATCCGCCTTAACTATTAATTCCCTACTCTCCCTTTTCCTTTTTTTAAATAGAGCGTCAAATTCTGTTTTATTTGAAATTTTAATATTTGAAACACCTTCTTCCGATTTTAACCAATCACCATACCCATTCGTGTTGGATTTTCCATTTGATTTTTCAAATAAATCATTGAACCATTTATTAAAATTTTTCTTTTTTAAAGTTTTTAATTTCATATCCAATAATTCTTTATTTCCTATATCATCTTCCATATCATTTTCATCATAATCAATGTTTTCAACCTTTTTCTCTGTTTTATTTTTTAATTTATATATTTTTGATAACATATTATACGCTTTACTAAAAAAAATAAATACTTCCGTTTTCAAACCACTTTTATCTGGATGAGTTTTTAATGCCATTTTTTTTGCATTTTTCAAATCACCAACATTATAATTTATATTTAATCCAAATAAATTCAGCATATCTTCTAAATTATAGTTATCTATATTTAAATCTAGATCTGCCAACGATTCCATTATTAATGGTATTTATTTTTATTTTTTATATTAATAAAAATTTTAAATATATAAAATATTTTTATTCTATTTATATATTAAATATGGAGCCAAACAATATTTATAAAAAACCCGAAAATAAATTTAAACCCGGAGAATTGTCAATTAATAAAAATGATAATATTCCAACATTGAAAGATCCTATTAAATTAGATAAAAAAAACAACGAATTAAAGAAAAATGAAAAAATTGAAAAAGAAAAAATTAATAAAGCTAAAAAAAAAAACGAACTTTTAGAAAAATATCGGACATTGGAAAAAAAAAATTTTAGAACAGATAAGGAAAAAGAAGAAAAGGAAAAAGAAAAAAGAAAAACTACCAAAAAAAAATTAGTAAAAGAATTTATTAAAATTTTAAGAACTGAAAAAAAAAATAAGATTAAAAAAAAACGAGATCCTTTTATACTATTAATGCAAACAAAAGGTAAATTAAATCCAGAAAATTTAATTGACTTGGAAAAATACACACCCGATATAAAATATAAAGTTGATTTGGATAATTATGATGATGATTCGGATGAGGGTGAGGATGAGGGTGAGGATGAAAAAGAAATAAATGAAGTAATAAAATCTGAAGATAATATTGGCGTTAGAATACATAAAAATAGAAACCTTTCAGGGAAGAACGGTGTTTGGGCCCATAAGTTGAAGCATAGACTTAAATTATTGAAACTTACTTCCGATATTCCTGAAAAATATCACATATTAATTGGACTTTTACAAATAAGTGTTCCCAAATTCTATAAATATGAAAAACTTTTTGATGCCATTAAAGAACTTGCTTCAGAATTAAATACAGAAGCTGAACGTGAAGGTAAACTACCTTCATCAGAACCCATACGCGATGCCATCATTGTTTTTATTATGAGGTATTTGATGAACCACAATATTGCATTTAGCTCATTTAAGAATGATTTATTAAATTATTATAATTTAATCAAAAATAATATCAATACGAATATCAATGAAAAAAAAAAAATATCACATTTTGGTATTTTTATCATAATGTACGAAACATTTATTAAAAATGATTTTTGGATGATGTTTCCCATTGAAAATAAACATTTTTTAACATATATTATTGAGAGAATTTATCAAACAATTGATGAAGGCAATGATACGGTCGTTGAAAATTATACCAAAGATAAAGAAGTCAAGATTGATCAATATAATATAATTGAAAATGATGGCGAAATGAATAAATTTAAACAAAAAAAATTTTTAAAAATTATTCAAAAAGAAACTGATAAACACCCATTCATATATCATAAAAAAATGAGAAAAATATGGGAAGAAGAAAAGACAGATGAAAATAGCAATAATAAAAGATTATTTATTTACGCAGCTGCTAGACAAGGAATTGTTCAATATATATTATTAACAACACTCTCTATTTTACCAGATAGAATATTCCCACAAATAACATTTTATGACTATCCAAAAAATAAGAGCAAAAACTCAACAATCTTAATTAATTATTTAGATGAAAATCTTTCAACAATAACACATTTTCTCAATACACAAATAAACATAATTACTAATGATTCAAATATTAGTAATAGTGATAAGCAAAATAAATTTTTTAAATATTTATGGAAAGAATATGAAATGTTATTAGATTTATAATTATTTATAATATTTATAATATTTATAATATTTATTTATAATATTCTAATATTTTATTAAAAAATAACATAATATTTTTTTCCGAACTTGAATCATATATCTCCTTTGGATAACCTTTATAATAATGTATAAATGTTGGCATTGATTTTATTCGCAAATAATGAGCCAAATCTTCCCCTTCATCAACATCCAACAAAACCAATTTCATTTTATCAGGCATCTTCTCACCAAATGTTTTCATAAAAAAAGGGGAGCATTTTTGACAAGGACCGCACCATTTTGCAGACGCTTTCACAATAAAAGAATCATTATCCAACAAAAAAGTTTGAAATTGTTGTCTATTTGTTAAAGCTACAACTCTATCATCTGCCATTTTATATTAAATATATATATTTATTATTTAATATAAAATTGTTTATATATAATGAATTTGGATTTTGGCAGGTGTTTATGGTTTATAATTCCTAAAAATTCGCAAGTATATGCATTATGTAAAGAATTACAAAACACGGTGTCTGATTTCAAATTTTCACCGCATATAACAGTAAATTATGATATGTCTAATAATGAACCTATTGAAAATGAACCTATTGAAAATGAACCTATTGGAAAATGGCAAAAAATAATAAGAAACGGTATTTCATTAAAACTTGATCACCCATTAACTTTTAAGGAGGTCTCTTATAAAGGATTATTTAATTTAGAATTACCGGTTATTTGCTCTGATAATAGCGGAAATGATGTTATTTTTAAAAATACTGGGTGGAAACCACATATATCATTTGGATACCGTTTCCACAAACCATTTACTATGTGTGAAAAAGTTAAAGTATACAAAATAATCAACTCACATTATTTCACCGATTTATCAATTAATCCCGTGTTAGCGGTAGAGGATTGTCATTGCAATAGTATTGAAAAGTGGATTGGTATACTGGTTTAAAAAACATTTCCGTTTTTTAAATTCTGCGATGTATTTTTATCAACATCTTCAATCATTTCCTCAATTTCATCCAATTTCTCCAATTGAAAATCAAAATGCGATTCCCAAAAATAACGACAGAAAGACCAATTTAACGACACATCATTTTTTTTATGTTTATATTTAATCATCCTCATTTGGTATTGTTTTGGCATTAAATATAAAGAACTCGGCGGCAATACATAAGCCAATTGTGTAACTGCCGAAATTGACTCATTGTTTTCTTTAATAAATTCAATGTCCCACAACGGGATATATTTTAATAAATCTTGAAATAATGGCGGATAACAATAATTATATTTCCACTTCCAATTAACACAACCACTTGAATAATATTTAATATTCCATTCCAATCCCTGTATATAATTTAAACATATTTTCTTCAAATTATCTTCAGTTCTTTCAGTTCCAAATAATTTCTTATAATATCTATTTTCCCAATAATATGAAAATGGATCAATTTCCTTCTCTAATTCCCTTTCTTTTATTGGAATATTTAATATTGATTTTTCCAATATTTCTTTGCTCATCTCTGTGTCAATCGGCTGTTGCGATTCTCTTCTTAATACACCCATCTCCATTTTATCCCTTATCTTATACTCTCGTTTTAAATTATCCAATTCCATTTTTGCAAACTCACCAACCAACAAACGAACATTTTTCCAAACTATAGTATTGTTTTCCATAATATACAATTGTTTCGTTCCCAGTATATTTTTATACGTTTCCAATAACATCCCAATACCGTGTGTTCTAATATTCAATGATGGGAAATGCGGCATAAAATCATTCCCAAGAAATTGCATAATAAACACATAGTCTTTTATACATTTTACACCATTTTTATCATTTCTCATATCTTTTCCAAACATTTTCATCAATACATAATACATTAATTCCTCTATTTTCATTACATATAAATCACCGGGATCCATATCCGGCGAAAGATTTTTTATAAATTCAGGCGTCTCACGAAATAAAAATATCTTTTTTGTTATATACATATGATTTAAACATAAAATTATTAAATCGGCATCCAAACCATAAATGATGTGTGATTCTGATCTGTCTTTATTATTTCTAATATAGTCAAATATTTTATGCTCGCCTTCACCTCTTTCATCAGACCCAGATACAATTATTTTTTTCACATTATATGCTTTTTCCCTCCCCTTAAAATATTCTTTAACCTTTTTATTCAATTCATTCATAAAATATGTACCGGGTGTTATACTTGTTCTATCAAACGCGTCTTCTTTTTCATCGTCGGTGTCTTTCACCATATCGTTTATTAATTCTGCGATAATTTTGGATTTAAAACGCCTTTCTTTTTGTTGTTTTAATTTTGCAAATGGTGCAACGCCGTCAAAACTAATATACACTATTTTTTTTGGTTTGACTTCTTTAATATATTTGTCTATTTGTAAACAAATTTTTTTAATTAACTCATTTATAAATAATTTAGAAAATTTCCCTTCCATTTCTATCAAACAATTATAAATTATAGAATTTGAATCTAAGTAAAAATTATCTGATCTATTGTTCATTTTTTTAATTTGTATAATTATTTTTTTATAATTTTTTATTAAATAACCATAATAAGCTGGTATTCCCATATATATTAATTAAATAAGATTTGTTTAATTCATTTTCTTTATTTTTAATCGCTCGGAAGGATCAAAATAATTAAAATCGCAATATATTTTAGGAATATGTCTACAGAAAACAAAAATACGAAAATTACAATTGATTCAAAATCCAATGAATCAACAAAAGTATCAAAAAAAAAGAAAACAAAAATTCAAGAAAAAATTGAGTTTTTCTTCAAAATAATTACCGAAACCATAGTATCTATTGAAAAATACAAAACAAACGATATTATTTCTGCGAGTGAATTAAATTTATGTATCCAAAATTTAGAAAATATCTATTCGGATCTTAAAAATATTGAAAATTGCGACTCAACTTCAAACCAAATTATTTTAAAGTTGCAAACAATTAATGATGAACTTTCTTCAGTATTTAAAAATTTTGGTACAAGTAAAATAGCAAATATTTTAACAGTTTGTTATGGTAATGATTTCGTTAATTCAATTGAAAATACATTGGATACTTGCAAATTAGACCTAATTTTAAATTTTATACAACCAATCAGTTATAAAATACTACCGTGGAAAAATCCCCCCAAGAATAAAAACACATCCAATAAAATAATTAAAAATAAAATTATTGAGGATTTTATGATTGTTGAAATGGGAAATACGTTGGATTGTTTTGATTTATGCAGAACTTCGAATAATTTTTACACGAAGGTTTTCGGCATTAAAGTTATTTTTCAAAATGAAGAAAAGAAAAATACAATCATCATTTCCGGTGTTGTTACTGAATTATTATTATCTTGTTTAAAAAATAAATTCATTGATAACAGAATTCAAAATTGCATAAAAAATAAACCAAAGGATGCTGAATTCAATTCAACATTATTTGAAAAATTTATCACGCATATTAGCATAAAAGAGTGGCTTATATATAATGATAAAGAATTATATAATAGATTTGTCGGATATAATAACCAAGCTTCTTTAACAAACCAAAAAAGTATATCTCAAGTTATTAAAGAATTTATAAATAATAATTTATTCCAACAAAGAAAAACACTTATCATTTTATTATTACAAATTGAAAAATATGAATTCCAATACTTGGCTTATCTTTTATATGATTTATTATCAAATGAACAAAACGGCAATATTGATACATTTGAACAAACTATATTATTTGATAGTTTTCCTTGGGAAATAAAAAAATCTTTTAGATTAGCTATGAAAAATACAATAAAATATACAAAACATCTATCACAGTTTGATAATTCAAAAATACCCATTGAACAACAAATTTGTTTAATGAAATCTTCAGAAACAATTAAAGAAAAAGCTATGATAAAATTAAAAGAAGTTAAAGCCAAATCGGAAGATTCGGGTTCAAAAGCACGGCAATATTTAGAAGGTTTATTAAAAATACCATTTGGTATTTATAAAAAAGAATTTATTTTAAATGTTACAAAAGAAAATTCCAAATTAATCAATGATATTATAACCAAACTTAATAATTTGAATATTAATATTGACTACAAAAATAAAGATGTCTTCACAAATATAGAAATCACCGATATTTTAAAACATTTATCTAGTGATATATTTAATAAAATTGACGGTATTAATAGCAAAAAATGTATTGAGTTTTTTACATCTGGTAAAAAAAATAAAATTATTACAAATATATGTTTTATAAATTCTTTATTAAAAAAACATAATATTAAATTAAAAAAAATTTGCCATTCTGGTAAAAAAAACAATAATATGAAGGTGGAAATTAAAAATATTATTACCAAACTTGATAATAATCAAGTATTTATGCAAGATCTGATTGATATCACAAATAGTTCAGATATCATACACAAAAACTTTTTCCTTGAAAAAATTGAAACCATTGAAACAAAGAAAAAATATATAAACACAACAATGGTTGATATTAATAAAACATTGGACGATTCCATATATGGTCATAAAAATGCCAAGCGACAACTAGAAAGAGTCATTGGTCAATGGATTACTGGTAAACAATCTGGTTATTGTTTTGGTTTTGAAGGTCCACCAGGTGTTGGCAAAACATCATTGGCCAAAAATGGTTTATCGCAATGTTTAAAAGATAAAGACGGTATTGTCAGACCCTTTTCCTTTATAGCATTGGGTGGTTCAAGCAATGGTAGTACGTTATCTGGGCATAATTATACGTATGTTGGATCAACTTGGGGGAGAATCGTTGATATATTAATGGATAAAAAATGTATGAATCCTATAATATTTATTGATGAATTGGATAAAGTTTCGCGAACAGAACACGGTAAAGAAATTATCGGAATATTAACTCATTTAATTGATGGTACTCAAAATGAACAATTTCAAGATAAATACTTTAATGGTATAGATCTAGATGTTAGTAAGATATTATTTATATTCTCATATAATGATGTATCCGTTATAGATAAAATTTTACTTGATAGAATTCATAGAATCAAATTTGATTACTTAACAATTAACGACAAAATAAACATTGTGCAAAAATATTTGTTGCCCGAAATTTACAAAAATATGGGTATGGATAATATTATTACCTTTGATGATGAAAATATTATTTTTATTATTGATAATTATACTTACGAAGCCGGCGTAAGGAAATTAAAAGAAATTATTTTTGAAATTGTAAGCGAAATAAATTTAGAATTGTTAAAAGAAACTGCTCACCATTCGTTACCTATTCAAATTTCAAACGAAGATATAGAAAATAAATATTTGAAAAATAGGCACAAAATTAATAAAAAAACAATTCATGATGAACCACAGGTTGGTGTCATTAACGGTTTATGGGCAAACGCAATGGGGTTGGGCGGTATTATACCAATCCAATGTTCATATTTTCCAGCAAACAATCTATTGGACTTAAAATTAACCGGAATGCAAGGCGATGTTATGAAAGAAAGTATGAATGTCTCAAAAACATTAGCTTGGAATTTAACTGATAAGAAAAAACAAGATAGTTTTATTAAAACGAATACTAAATCTAAAAATGCAGGATTACATATTCATTGTCCAGAGGGTTCTGTTCCTAAAGACGGTCCCAGCGCTGGTACTGCAATAACAACCGCAATTTATAGTCTCATTAATAATAAAAAAATTAAGAACCAAATTGCTATTACAGGCGAAATAAATTTACAAGGATATGTAACTCAAATTGGTGGTTTAGAATTAAAAATTCTTGGAGGATTAAAAGCCGGCGTTAAAACATTTATTTTTCCCAAAACAAATCATAAAGATTATATTCTCTTTTTAGAAAAATATAAAAAGATTGATTTAACTGGTATTGTTTTTAAAGAGGTTGCTAATATTAAAGAAGTTTTTGATATTGTTTTTATTTAATTTTGAAAATATATTCATCATTCAAATATATTTTCAAAAATATATATTTATATATATATATTATGGTCTTACTATTTAATCCAAGAAATGTCATTGTATTTGCTTCATCTGTATCACCTATTTTTATTACATTTTATTTCATTTTAGAAGGTTCATTTAACGGACATATGAAATGGGTCGTTTGGATGTTCGGATTATTCATCGCAATAATATCCGGCCTTTTTTTAAGAGCAGCCGGCTCCACACCAGAATCAATTGAAAATACTGCAATACAATATGATAATTATAAAGATAAATGTGTGACATTTGATGGACCTTTTAATGTTTCTTACGGTCTGTTATCTGGACCAAGTTCCCACGGTATTTTTCACGCGTTTACAATAATATATATTTTACAAAGTATTTTAGAAAACCCAAATAGCGTTGGGTGGTCTTTTGTAATTTCTTTAATTATTATAAGTTCTATTGACTTAATGATTAGACAAAAAAATAAATGTAGTAGGCCAACTGATATGTTAAAGGGGTTGGCACTTGGAGCATTTGTTGGTATTTTATGGCATCAAGTAATTTCAAATTCAACCTGGCCGGGAAAAGAATATTTATATTTTGGACAAGAAAATACTATGAAAAAATGTAAACTTAGCAAAACTAGGTTTCGTTGCAAACAAGGTGATCAAACATTCATTATGTAATTATATATAAATTTTATGACGATGTTTATTTAAAAATGTTATCAAACGAGTTTTAAATGATGATCTCCACCCGATAAACGATTTATTTAAAGGCGACGAATAAAAAAACTGCACCTCAAAATATTTAAATACTTTATAAAAATTCATTTTTTTATATAAATCTAATATTTCTTTACCCTGTGTATTATTCTTAATGCGTTTGCTAACATTATTATGAAAATGAAATAAATATTCTTTCATTTCTTCTTTTGTTTTTATCTTATAAATATTATTTTTTTTTATATATTGCAAAGCGTGATCTTTACAATACGGACAAGGAAGATTTCCAAATAAATCCACTATAATGTTCGTTACAGAACTGCTAATTATTTTATAATAATTGCTATCTAACTTTTCTATTAACGTGTGTAAAAAATACCAAGTAGGTGTCCCCCATCTTTTAGACATTATTAATAAATATAAAGATTATTATATTTATTAAATTATATGAAAATAAATATTTCTTTCAATGAATTGCTAAAGGACGCGTTGGCAAAGGACGCGTTGGCAAAGGACGCGTTGGCAAAGGACGCGTTGGCAAAGGATGCAAATATTGTTGAAAAATGTTTAATTTCAAATGAACCTTTAAATCACAATAAAATTACATTAATTTGTAATCATTCTTTTAACTATAAACCATTATTTAAGGAAATAAAAATACAGAAAACACGATTTAATAATTTAGAAACACAACGATTAAATAAAACACAAATTAAATGTCCATATTGTCGCAATACTCAAAATGGTATTTTACCTTATAAAGATGGATGTGCTAAAATAAAAAATGTTAATTGGCCTCCAGAATATGCATTTAAACCATTCAAATGTGAATATTCTTTTTTATCTGGTAAAAAGAAAAATGAAAAATGTAATAGACCATCTTGTGGTAAATTTTGTAAACAACACAATGTCATTATGATAAATAGACTGGCTAAACAAAATATTATAATCAACGAGAAAATCAACGAGAAAATCAACGAGAAAATCAACGAGAAAATCAACGAGAAAATAAATGAGAAAATAAATGAGAAAATAAATGAGAAAATAAATGAACAATCGGTAACCGACAAGTTGGTCTTAAAATATAAACATTTGGTTAAAAACAATATATATCCAACAATAAAACATACTAAAAATTATAGTTATTTTAGATGTAAATGTCAACATATTATCAATAAAGGTAATGGAAAACAATGTTCCAAATATATGATTTGTTCTGAAAAAATATTCAAAAATAAACAAATTTCACCAATATTTTATAAAAAGTATTTATGCAATACACACAATCATAAAAATGAAGAAGAAAAAAAAAATAATATAATTAACTTTGTTTAAAAATAATTTAAAATTATAATAAGCATTTAAATTATTAATGACCGATAAAACTGAACTTATCAATAATGTTAAAAAATGGATTACACTTGATACTGAAATTAAAAAATTACAAAAATTAGCAAAAGAAAAAAGAAAAGAAAAGAAAACATATACTGAATCATTGGTTAATATTATGCGCGATAACGAAATTGATTGTTTTGATGTTAAGGATGGGAAACTTATATATACTAAGAAAAAAGTAAAGGCACCTTTAAGCAAGAAACATTTACTTTCTTCTTTAGGGAATTATTTTAAAAATAATAAAGAATTGATAGATGAATTAAGCCAATTCATTTTAGACTCTCGTGAAGAAAAAATAAAAGAAAATATACGGCGAAAATAAATAAATAATTTATTCAATTATCTTAATGAATTATTTAAATAATAATAAACTTATAAAAGATATTAATGATATTAATCCTTCGGAAAATTCAACTTTTTTTATTTGCCCATACATCATAAATACAAATGCAAAAATGCCATTTTTAACATATTTATTACATAAACAACCAATCAATGATATGGATTTATGTACATTTTTATATTTGAAATTTAATATTAATAAACAAGAAACATTTAATAATATTAAAATTATGTTAAATGAATTCAACTTATTAAATGTTTCTTTTAAAGGTGCACTACAAAGTGATGATATTTTTTACTTGTTTTACGAGTCTACCGATTTACAGGATGAAATTATAAAATATAATTCACATAGTGTATTATTTTGGGCTACAATTTATGAGATCGTTCATCAACAATATATATTTAATATACCCATTCACTATTCAACATTCACACTTTTTTACTCTTTCCCCGATATAATCCATTTAAATTTTTTACAAAATATTTTACCATTTCCACAAACAATTTACACTTTTAAAAAAATGACCCAACTCTTTCAAAATTATGATAATGAAGAATATATTATCAAACACGAAACAAACATAATTGATATTAATGTGACGCGCTGTATATTATTTACAGATAAATTTAGTAATAATCAATTTTTTTTTAAACATATAAATGATTTGCAAATAATTAGCGAATAATTTATAAAAAAGTATATATAGAATATATAAATTATGAAGTTTTTTTATATTATTTCTTTCTTTCTATTTATGAATTTTATGTTAATGTTATTACCCCGACTAATGCCCAATGTTATTACTGGATCACAAGTTATTTTTTGGATTATTTGGGTAAATGCTATATTTATATTTACATTGGTATTGCCGCATCAAGCCAGTTATATATTTCCATTTAAATCGGGTGTTACGATATTTAAAATGTTTAAAAAAATAACCAACTCCGATGATTCTTCCGAAACGGATAAAAAAACGGATAAAAAAATTGACGACGCTGTTAAAAACGCGGCTGCTAAAAAAGTACAAGCAGTATTTCGTGAAAAACGAGCAGCACAACTAGAAGATGTAATATCCGATGAGAAAACACTTGCAGAAAAAATTGATAATAGGCGAAATCCAGCACCAGTTGTAGCACCAGTTACAGCACCAGAAAAAACAGGAGCCTCGGCAGGACCAGCAAAACCACCAGAAAAAACAGAAGGACCAGCAGACGCGGGCACAGCACCTGACGTAAAAACAGGATCAACAACTGCAGCACCAAGCACATCAGAAGGACCAGCAAAACCAGCAGAAAAAACAGGAGCACCAGCAGAAAAACCAGCAGCAGAACCAGCAGAAAAGAAGAAAAAAAAAACAAACAAAACTAATAAAAAAAATACCAATACCACAAAAATACCGGGGATACCACTACCAGGAGTAACACCAAAAATAGTTTAAATTGATTTCATTTTAATATATTTAAAATTGTATTAAATATATACTTATATACATTATAAGTATGGAAAAACGTCTGGGAGTTAAATGCAATAACTATATTAAAGATTATAAATACGATATAAAAAAATTCATTGATAACTCAGATATTGAACTTTCTCAAGAACATTATCACCAACTCATTCAATACATTTTTGATTATGATACGTTATCCATTACCAAAGAAGATTTTATAAAAAGAAAACGTGTTAAAAATATTGTACCTTTCCACGAAAGATGTTGCGCTTTACGAGCAAATAATGAGCAATGTACAAGACGAAAGAAAAATTCTGAAAAATTTTGCGGAACCCATATTAAAGGAATTCCACACGGGGAAATTTCAAATGACAATAAAAATTTCCAAACAATCGTTAAAAAAGAAATATGGGCTCAAGATATAAATGGTATTATATATTATATTGATGATGAAAATAATGTATACGAACACACAGATATAATCAATAATATTATGAATCCAAAAATCATCGCTAAATACGAAAAAATAACAAAAACAACAATTGAAAAAGATAAGGTAAATGAAGAACAGATTTATTCAATACCATCTTTATTTAATAAATGATTTACATATTTAATCTACAAGCGAACACTCACAATATGTGTTCAATTATCATCGGTTTAATAAATTGATTTTTTTTTATAAATAATAATTCATTATTATTTATTAATATTATGGCTATACCAGAAATACTTATATTTTCGGATGGTAATAAACGGGTGTTTAAACCAGATTGCTTCAATACCGATAATTTTGTTTTACAATTGCTTGGTCTAAAACAATATAAAACTGAAATAAATTTATTGGAAACGCCGGTTTATCGTGATCTACAAAATAACATTACTTATTTCAGAGATATATTACCTGTATCATCCACACAATGGGATGTTTATATGAATGCCGTTCGGTATGGTGATGTTAAGCTGGATAACTTGGATGAACTCAAAAACATTATTAATATTTTTGGAGGAGATCCACAAGTTGAACAAATAATTCATAATATTATGAAAAAAGAAACAATAGAACATAAATATTTATTTCCAAGTAACCCAGAAGAAAACATTTATGATTTATATACCTTTAAACAAGCCAACATTCATTGTTTATCCTGGCCAATTTATGAAAATTATACTGTTACACAACCCATTAGTGATACTCCATCCAACAATGACAAATTATATTGGCTCCGAAAATCCAAGAATTAAAACCATTTCTTGAAAGATGATATATCATTGCCTTTTTCTTTTATTTCATCTTTTATTTTTTCTTTTATTTTTTCTTTTATTTTTTCTTCCCCCGCTTTGTCTTGTTCGTCATCTAAACCACGTTTTGGACAATACTTTTCTAACGTATCAGATGCAAATGATAACACGGGCCCACAATTGTAATGCGTTCCAATATAAATACCCGATGCAAATCCTATTATAAATTGTGCCATATAATATTTGATATTATTATTATTTATCTATTATTACATAACTTTTATATTTTATATATTTCATTCTCTCTTCGCGCTCTTTAATAATTTCATTAATGTATTTTCCATTATTTCGCATTCTATTTAATTCTTTACACGAATAAATTTCTTTATCACCGCCATTATATCTTACCTGAATGTTACCAGTTATTGTAATGTTAATAATTTTACAAGAATATAAATTACGATCAATGGCTATACAAACAACTGTATTTTTTTTAAAACCCATTTTCTTTGCCTTTTTTTTTTCTTTTTTTTTTTTTTTTACCATTCTTAGTTTGTATGATAATTTCTTCTTTGGTCCTTGGCCAAAACCAGGAATACTCGTTGTTTCCCATACATTCTTAACAATATGAATACTTTTTCTTTTTACAGTAGATACAAATATGTCAGTTGGACATTGTGCAAAGTTTTTTCGTGTCATTTTGAGATTAATAACATCTATTTCTCTCAAAAATAATCAATTTTATTTTATCAATTACTTTTATTCATTAACAATCACGTTTTCAGGTTCTTTTTCGGTAACAATGAGTTCAACATCATTGCCCGAATAATAATTCCAAGCAAAATACAACCCAACTAAACCAATCAAAGATCCGCCACCAATTAATAGTTGCGATTTCATTTCCATTTTATAAATATTTATTATTTTTAAATATATTTATTTTTACGTATATAATTCATTAATTTTTTTTAACTTTTCTATTAAAAAATATCGTATATATTTTTTTTTACCCAATTTTGTTTTTCCTGCTGATTTTCTAATAGGCTTCATCACGAAATGATTAACTTTTAATATTTGTCTCACTAAATTTAATAACGGCCATTTTTGCTTTTCTTTTGCCCCTTTATGCAAACTTGTTAAAAATGTACTACTAAATAATTTATGTTTTTTCAATTTTTCTAAATATTCCGTAACATATTCATATTTATCGTCGTTTATCAATAAATCTCGCGGTATAATTATACCATTTAATTCAGATATATTTTGCGTAACAACAACCCCCGATAATAACAAAATCTTCATAATTATATTTTCATTTTCTGGACTTTCATTGTTTTCTAAAAAATTATTTGATAAATCAATTTCCGTTTCTAAACTCATTTATAATCTCATTTATTTAAATTAATTTGAAAAAACGCAAAAAAAATACAAAAAAATGATGAAAAATGATGAAAATCGCAAAAGTTCATACGGTACCCCGTATCCCAAAAAACAGCCTTTTTGAGTGCAAAAAGTGAGTAAACTTTATTTCGCCTTTTAAGGTCTCATCCCTAGGTATTTTTTATAATGAAAAATATACTGTTAAACCATAATAAGAAAGTTTGATGAAAAAAATTTAAAAGTTTTTTTCGAATATCGTTTCAGGACATTTTAAAAATGTCCCAAATCAAAAATCTGAAAAAAGTTTTGAAAAAAAACGAGCAAACTTTTCTTTCAGTAAGCCGCAGATTTTTTCATTATAATTTTTATACCATAAATGCTTTAAAATGCCTTAAAAAAGTTTGCTCAAAAAAAGTGAAAAAAACTCTGAAAAACGCGGAAAACGGGCGAAAAACGGGCGAAAACGGGCGAAAAAAAGGCTCCAAAAAACTGCCCAAAAAGGCCGCTGAGAAATATTTATTTTCAACGATTTCACTGCCCACGGAGGGTGTTACCATAATATCAAGCAAAATGCGGGTTTTGCCCAAAAATTCGTCCTTACCATAAACGCCGAAATGGTAAGAAATGGTAACTGACCTATTTAGAGCATATCATCATCACAACCCGTGTGCGCGATTGTTTTTTTTTGTTAGCATTTACAAGTGCGGTTTTTCTTCCGGCTTTTACCGGTAACACCCCCTCTTACTGACTATGGTAAGGAATTAAATAAACAGCGTTTTTTTATGGGTTGCTGTTGGTCATTTTCAACAATTTTGAAAAAAACCGAGTAGGAAACAATTCAAAAATGGCATTTTAATTAATTTTTTTCGCTTCATATATGATAATATAATAAAATTTGATTATCTATGAAAATGATTTCTTCGTCTAAGCTAAAAAAACGGCACTTTTTTGACAAAAAATGAGCAAAAAAAAAAAAAAAAAA
>Ga0209091_10000024_pt1 | contig 151961 bp, 168 predicted proteins | sample ArcticOcean_MG_C_6_FD_187438 | JGI IMG/M metagenome (GOLD analysis project Ga0209091, IMG submission 187438) | Marine microbial communities from western Arctic Ocean - ArcticOcean_MG_CB8_128 (SPAdes) (version 2) | ecosystem: Environmental > Aquatic > Marine > Oceanic | place: Arctic Ocean...
CTTTATTCCAAACAAGGTGATTCTCAATTATAATATCATATACATCTTCTGTTGTATCGTACATAGGAGTTACTTCTGTCGGAGGTGTGTCTATGTACATTAAACCTGCATAATCTAGAATTTCCGGCTCAGGTTCAGGTTCAGGTTCCGGTTCTGGCTCTGGTTGCGGTTCAGGTTCCGGTTCTGGCTCTGGTTGCGGTTCAGGTTCTGGCTCTGGTTCGGGTTCAGGTTCGGGTTCCGGTTCCGGTTCCGGTTGTAATTCATATGATCCTTCGCCTATGATGTATTTCTTCATAACATCTATAGCTTGATTAATATATGGATACTCTGTATTATTAGAATCAAAATTTTCATTTTGAATTGCAATATTGAGTATTTTATTGTCGTCGAGGGAATATCCATACGTTCCTGAGGCATAAGATTTAAGATACACAAGATCATTTAAATCAATTATATCATTCTCGTCAGCATCGCCATCAAGATATACCATTATTTTTGTATTTATTTTATTTACTACATAATTTAAAAATTAAAAAATATATAACTCATATTCATTAAAAAAATCAATAGTGTAACAACATAATACATATTACTTATAACGATATCAATTCTCTCGTTTCTATATTAAATCACAAAAATCGGACTTTAAGTCTTCTATATTTTCACCTCTTAACAAAAAAATCGACAAAAGATGTAGGTATACTCTCCGTCTCTCGTATAATTATTTAATCACGAAACATATAATGAATCATTCAAAACGATGTCTCGTATAATTTTAGTACGAATATTGTTAAACATAATCAAATGATCATTCAATTGTAATATTTCAGCCGCATTTTGTAATTCTTCTAATATATTATATGTTTTTAACATATTTCTAACAAAGTTACCTTCGTACAATTCCCAAGGTAAAGTATTTTGTATATCAGTATAATTCAATCCAGAATTCCACAAATACGTATAACATGCAAATGCGGGACATAATTTATAGTCTGGATCTCTTAATCTTTGTTCTTTATCCAATAAATCATGGAGTTCTTTAATTTTTTTATAAATTATCATAAACGAATCAAGTTCATTATCATTCATAATATTAGAAAGAATCGTAAATGGATCATTATCTGTATCTTCAAAACTTTTATCATGAACAAGTGTGCCAATAAAAGCACTCCAAATCTTTTCATCACATGGATATTCTGATAAATGAATCATAAATTCAGAAGTCAAGAAGGCATCTGATTCATTTATACCCGATGCGATTCTACCTTTTAAAGATATTGCTTCAGGTGGCAAAATTCTTGTTTCAGATGATACAAATGAGTTATATGAACTTTCCAGATCACTTGTATTGAAATGAAGATAATTATGATGTTTTAATACATCAATTTGCCAAATAAGTGTGTCTTTAATATAGGAAGATGCTTCTTTTGAGTTTTTAATATTTTTGGATAATTCATTTTCTGTTTCGTTTTTACAATTAAATAATTTTATCATTTCTTCATCTAAACCGCTATATTTTAGTTTATAAATATTTGACAATATTTTCTTTTTAGCATTTGCTTTAGGATTTCTATTTAATTTGTCTTGGTATTCTTTATATGTGCTAAATTTTTCTTTAATTTCTTTTATATTATCTTGATTTTTAGCAATCATGTCTTCGATTGATTGTTCATCGTCTATATTTTTCTTTAAGAGTATCTCATTTTGAAATTTCAATCCTTTAATGTAGTCCAATGTTTCATGAGACATCATACTATTTTCAAGCAAATCATATGGTGATTTTCCGGCTGCAAAACATTTAAGAAGAAGAACCGGATCCATTTGAAATTTACTCGATACCTTACTATGTGTACCCTTCAATACACTATGAATTTCATGATATCCCAACATATCTCTTGGAGGCAATGGAAAATAAATAACCATCCCCTTATCATCTTTACCTCGCCTTCCAGCCCTTCCGGCCATTTGACAATATTCTTCAGGATTAATAAACCTTCTTGTTTTTCCGTCATATTTAGCAAGTTCTCCGAAAATCACACATTTTGTAGGCATATTTATACCGACAGAAAATGTTTCGGTAACAAACATAACCTTAATCCATCCTTTATCAAATAGTGTTTCAATAATTTCCTTTAATACAGGAATCAATCCACTATGATGTATACATACCCCTTTCAATAATAGAGATCGTATCATCCATACTTGTGAAAGTTGCATACCCGATTCACCCAGATATTTTTTGACGTAATATTCAAATAAGTTGATTGATTGAGTTAACGCTTTCCCTTCTAAATATGAATCCTGAACCATCTTAGCAAGATTCTCACAGTTCTTACGAGAAAACATAAAGAATAATGCTGGAAATAATTCCTTTTTTTCAACATCTTTTACAAATTCATTTAAGAGTTTTGATTTTGTAGGTTTATCTTTTATTCTCATATTAGAGTACATTTTCCACTCTTCTAAAATATTTCGATATCCTTTCTCAGACATGTGGTGAGTATTATCCATAATAGACTCCATAACACCATTCCAATAAACGTTATGAATTAATGGCACTGGTCTATATTTAGTAGATATAAGTTCACATGGCTTTTCCTTAATTTTTTCTACCCATTTTGCAAAACCTTCGGCACCAGGTATTGATGCTGATAACATTACAAGAATGATATGCTTTGGACACAAAGTAATCACTTCTTCCCAAACGTGACCACGATTCTCATCTCTAATATAATGTACTTCATCTAAAACAATGGCATATACATCATCAAAATACGAAGAATCCATGTAAAGTAGATTATTAACAATTTCTGTAGTTGCCACAAGAATTTCTGCATTTGGACGGACTTTAATATCACCCGTCATAATTCCAACGTGATTTCCAAATTTCTTTTGAAAATCATTATATTTTTGATTTGAAAGTGCTTTAATAGGACTTGTATACAAAACTCTTTTACCTAAATATCTGGCATGTGCAATCGCATATTCTGCAACAGTACTTTTCCCTGCAGAAGTATGTGCTGTAACTAAAACATTATCTCCTTTCCTTATAGATTTAATACTTTCATCTTGAAAAGTATCTAACTTATAAGGAAATTTAATGATGTCATCTATACAACTGGACATGATTTATATTAAAAGTAATTATATACACAAGTCATTTTTTAAAATATAGTATATAGTTTTAATTCAGGGATTACTGGACTACCTGTTTGTGGCGTAAATATTGTATTTTTTCCATTATATATTCCTTGAATACCATTCAAAGGACTTTTTCGTGATTCCGCACATCGTCTCCAAGAATCAAGAGGCACACAATCTCCCCCTCCCTTTTTAGATTTCGTTTTGAGAGTGCTCTTCTTTTTTTGTATTTTCTTATTTGTTAATTTCTTATTTGTTAATTTCTTATTTGTTAATTTCTTATTTGTTAATTTCTTATTTGTTGGCTTTTTATTTGTTGGCTTTTTATTTGTTAGTTTCTTATTTGTTAGTTTCTTATTTGATGGCTTCACAATTTTATCATTTAAGGCGAGTACGGACGATGCAACCTTTTTAATCAATAAACGAGTCCCACAAACAGGAGAAGGAAGTAGTCCTTGAAATCGCAATTTATTTAACTTGCGTTTAGTTATTCTTTGTGTAATTTCCTGTAATTTAGATCGTGTACGTGCTTCCCGAGAGTGTTCGAGACATTTAACCATTTGTTCTGCGGCTACTTCTGTCGAAACTTTTTTATTTGACTTAGAGACAACTGATAGAGACCCTGGTGAATTTACTGCCATTTTCTATTATAATAGAACCATATTATTTTTTTTAAATGTTATAAGTTTATATAATTCTAAATTTTTTTAATACACATGCAATTATCAAAGCTATAAGTATTAAAAAAGTCCATATCAAAGTGCTCTTAGAATTTTGAATCATATTTTTTAATGTATTTGTTTCTTCTTTATAAATGGCATCATCGTCGTTTTCTCCAATATGTTCATCGTAAAATGTTTTAAGTTGAGTGTTACACTTTGATAAATCGGTTAAGTATTTCTCTGAAATATTTTTAAGTTCTTGAGTTCTTACATCATACGCACTTTGACATTCCGATGAATTATTTTGTAACATAGAATATTTCCCTAATAATTTTGAATATTGTGCAAATACCGAATCTAAAGATTCTCTAACAACATCTATTGGAATCGAATCTTTTTCTATAGTCTTAATACGTTCGGTTAAACTTGCTTTTTCTGCTTTACATACTTGCAATTCTTGATTAATATTAGTCACGGCGGTAGATGCTGATTGTGCCGCACATTTTTGTTGTATAGGCTGGACAAAGACAGGACATTTCCCCTTCGTTCCGTTTACTTCAATTAATTCAGCACCCTCGCCAAATTTTTTTGCATTTAATATTCTATCTATAATATTACCGCTATTACGTGCACGTTTTTTTAATTTTTCATCAACAGACCCCGTTATTTTTTGAGCTGTTTTTTTAACTGATTTGCGTACCTTTTTGCTAATTTTCTTAAATCTACTTTTTGATCCTTTTTTTTTTCCTTTTTTTCCCATTGTTTTATTTAAAGATAATAATATGTAATTAAAGTAACAAAATGGTTCAGCCTTATAAAACACTCAAGATAGTTTATAATGATGATAATTTAGAAAATATCAAGACTTTGATGAAAGGATTATATTGTAATGGTACAGATATAGATATAGTATACATATTCGTAAAAGACGAAACTAATAAAATTAAATTCGAAAAAAAATTTATAGAGTTCACCAAGCAGAATACATTATTTATTCATAATACAGTTGTATATGTTCTAGAAAATGATGATTATCTTATAGAAGACATTGTTAAAAATTACACTGATAAAAAGGACGATGCTTCAAATATAGATTTCAGTACTGAGGATATGAATGTTACATATGATTTTGAATCAATTATAAATGAGGATACTACATTTACTATGCGTAAATTATTTATGAAAGAAAATTGGAATTTATATAATATATCTGAAGATGAAAAGCAGGAAACATACCATGAAAAATAAACTTATAAATAAAATTATAGGTGAAGTAAAAATAAATGGAAATATTCTCTTGTTGAAACTTTTTACTTGATTCGTAAAATTCTCATTTAATTGAGTAGGTGACGGCATTTGTGCATTCGGTATATCTTTATTAAATAAACGTATCTTCTCATTAAGATGAGTGCTTGTTGTTTTACCCTTCGTAAAAAAACTGGAAGTGCATTTCGTCTCAAAGTTTGTATCATCTGATAAATTTTTATTATCGTAAATACGTTTGCCAACAGGTAACTTCATTCTCTTACAAGAATTACTCCCTATATTACCTGAACCAATCATAGATTTTGTAACTTCATATGGGTTAATATCATATATATCTTCCACCATACCGGGTATTAAACCTCTCATCTCTGTCAGCCCTTGTAGATTACAACCTGTAAACTCATTAAAAGATATTTGAGCAGGTGGCATCGATCCTGTAGGAATATTCCTGACATATATATGTTTTTTCCTACCAACACATTCAGAAGATGAAGATTCGTCACATGTGCCAGATTCTATAAAATAATTTTCGCCTAATGCAACATCTCTACCAGAAAATGTTTTCCCACTCACTAGATATGTGAGTGTGTATTTAAATAAATTATCTACATTTTTTAAAATCGAATTGTATTTAACTCCTTTTGTTGAATTTAAAAGTTTTGTACTTTCAATTTCATATCCATTCGCACTCATTATTTATTAAGTCATATAATGGGAGGCGGTGAATTTACAAAAATAATACAAAAATCTATAAATGATCTCACATCGGGTATAAATATTGATAACATAACTCAGATGATGCCACAGGCAAATCCTGCTAAAATTGCTGCTGCTGCTGCAAGTATGATACGTAAAAAGAAAGCACAAATGAACAATACTGAAAGTATACCCGCACCAGTGAATGCAAATTTAACGTATCGATCACAATTATTTAAAAGTAACACATGTAATCTTGCAACTAGAATATATAATCCAGATACATATTTTGGGAAGATGGACCAATACTCGAATAAGAGACATTTTTTGAAATATTGTAAAGGTTCAGACCCAGAAAATGATACTTTATTTATTGAAAAAGATATTGGAAATTTAAATTCTGATGAAATAAATAATACAAACGATTCTATTAAGAATACAGTTACCAATTCAAAAAAAACGAATTCAGATAAGGAAACAATTCGAATTAGATTCAAAAATACTAAAAATTATTTATATTTTAATATACTTATAGTGTGTATATTCCTCTTTTTATCTATATTGTGTGGTATACTTTTACGTAAAATGTGAACACATAATATTTGTTTTAATTGTTATAATAATTTTATTGTTTTAAATAATTGAATATGGAAAATACAAGTCTATGTAATAGTTTATCAGAATTGAAATCTATTGACGAAGAGCGTAATTTTTTAACTGATAATGAAACATTAAACGATGTGAAATATAATGAAGAATGTCCAACTACAGAACACGAAGAACCATACGAATACAAAGAAGATTTAAAATCAAACAATATCATAGGTAGACACGCTATGAATATTAATATCTCAAACAAAAATGCTGAAGAATTAAAAAAAAAATACGATAAACTCGTTGATTCTCTTGAATTAAACAAAACAAGTGTAACAAAAAACGGACGTGTGTTGTTAATACAAAATATTGTAACAATTTTATGTATTGTGACTTCTTTCCTTTTGTTTGTTTATTTATGTTATTCGTACGATTTTATAACAAAACATAAAATGATATTTATTTCGATAGTAATTGCAATTTTACTATGCTTGTGTTATTATATATATTCTTTTATAACAAAAATCACTTCAATGAGCGATATTACACGTAAATCCTTTTTTAAAGTTGGAGATTCTTCTACAAGTTTGGTGGGTTCTATACGTCATGGTATAAATAAAGGCCTTGGTAATTTAGATTAAAAATGACTACAATTGATGTAGAATATTTTGATTTCTGCAAGCTGCCATTATCTACAAACGCCCCAATTAAAGTACCTGCTACGGTATTGTTCCTACGCGATATATAACGTGAGATCCTAGAGGTTATAGAAGACTGTCGAACCATTCACATGCATACGTATTGAACCCGGGAATTCAGGTGGTATCCTAAGGAAAATACCGCAAGAATATACTAACTCGAATTCACAAACAAAAGATATTTTATCTAAATATTTTGACTGATTATTTACATAAAATTTGCTCCATAATTTCACCAATTAATTCATTTTTCTTTTTTGACTGAATATCGATCCCACGTTTGTTTGAAACGTCTTCAATTTCTTTCATAGTCATCTTTTTTATTTTTGAGTAAAACATTTTAGTTTCAGGATGCGATGCGATAGTTATTTCTTGAGTTCTTTTGTAATTTATATCATTTAAATGGAGGAATATAGGGTGTTCGTCTTTATTTGAAACTGGTCGGAGATGTTCCGTACCGTTTTTATGTAAAATACAACCAGCAATATGTCCATCATCCCATAAAAATACAGAGCATCTTTCGGGTATCCAATTGCAATATAAATTATAACCTTCCTTGTTTATGACTATAATGTTAATATTCATATATTCACTTATTAAATGAAATACGCCCGGGTGAGTATCTATATCATCAGAACGGATAAGAGTATATAACGCATTTCTATTAAGAGATTTTTCATTAAATTTATAATTTTTATATGTAGAATATGAAAAATGTTTTTGAAAATGTTCACATAATTGTATTTTAAAATCAAAAAAAATAGCATCTTTCGTTTTATCTGAGTATACCAACCATTTATTATCATGTGCAGACATGAAAGCATGGAGCAATCGTTCTTTTCCACTGAAAGTAACGGTATAATATGATGATGTTTTATATTCAAAAGGAATAAAGTCTGGTAAGTTACATACAGATTTATCCCATTCCTTTTCTATAATGTTATTCATAGAAGGTGATTTTCCTATAATATTTACGTTGTCATCTATAGAAAGTCGTACATTTTGTGGAATACTTGCAGATTGTATCCATTTTGAATATTTGTGTAAATTTTCCAAAGATGCTTTTTGTTTTAGTGAGTCATTAGAGGAGTACAATCTAAGTAGATCGGGGTGATACATTTGGTTTATGTTATTTTCACATTCTTTCTTTATGTGTCGATGCGTAAAGAATACTCTTTAATTTTTTGTAATTTTTTAATTCCTATTCTTTTGGATGCATCAAAACTTTTTTTAATTTCAACCACTGACTTTTCAGTAAAAACAGCTAATAACTCCATCCAAGAAGTGTATAATTCTGCAATAGCCTCAGCTGTCTTGGTCGATATACCTGGTATTTGTTTGAGTTGCATTATGAAACATCTTTCAGGATTTAAATTTGATTTTTTTGCGACATGTAGACAATCTGTATAATTTAAGTGAGGCGACACGTTTTGCATGTACATTTTCTGATCTTTTTGAAATTTATTAAATAATTGTGAGACGATATCCTGTGTTTCATTTAGATTTTTTGTAGTAAAACAAATGAGTCGATCTTTACACTGTAGTCTAAGAATTATCTGCCATACAATCGGTTCGTTTTCAAACGACCCCTCTAGTATATAACCTTTGTGTATCGATCTTGAAGATAATAATCTACTTTTTTGTTCTGAATATCTCCCATCTTTCAAAGAACATAATAAATCAGATATAGTCTTTCTTTCAAAAATTGCAATAATTTCATCGTCTTTTCTAATTTGTATATCTCCGACCTGTAATGTTTTTTTAATAATTGATATATTTTCATGGGAATCAAAATTCATACCATGCTCGCGGTTGTCGATTTCTAGGAACCACATTGTAATGGTCTATATTGGAAAATTATATTTGTTAGTTTTAATTATGATGTTCGACAATAAACAAAAACTTCTTGTTCTTGTGCTTTTAGTTCTTTTCGTGGGAATTGCCGTTTTGGTTTATCTTAAACCTACCGTGTTGCCTTCTTTACCCAATATGTTACAAGCGAATGAAACATCCGAAGATTTTGAAGACAAAAAAAGTTGCGTTGGATATGTGTCTGCTGAGGGCGATTCTATCCCAGAACCCTCAGAACCTTTAGGGTCAAACGAAGTACCCAAACCACTTATGGCAGACGACGAAGACCCTACAAAAAACAATAGCAGACCCGCCGACTGCTTCCCAAAAGACCACCTTGACCCCAAAGACCTTCTACCAAGTGATGCCACCACCAAATGGGCACAAACAAACCCAACTGGTTCAGGTAAAATAGGTGATCAAAACTTTTTAAATGCTGGATACCACAGCGGTATTAATACTGTAGGACAATCAATGCGTAATGCGAATCTTCAATTGCGTAGCGAACCCCCTAATCCTCAAACTCTAGTAAGCCCTTGGTTACAATCAACAATTGATCCTGATATTAACCGCAAACCACTCGAAATCGGATGCGAATAAATAATTTATGCGTTTATTTACGCCATCTTTTACCACAATTTAAACATGTGATAAATATTGTTTCACCTTCATCTGCAGATCGAGTCTGCATTGTATAATATGTTGTCTTATTTCCTTTACATTTCATACAACGGAATTGGTTTGTCGCTTGACCAAAATCAATTTCACACATCATGGCGTCTTTTTTCTTCTTTTCAGCAATGAAAGATTCCCAATGTTCGGGAAATATTTCATAGCATGTCATGAATGCTATTTTATGTGGTAAAAATTTTTTTTCTTTGAGTCGTTTTAAAGTCTGTGTTTTATCTGTATATGTGTTTGGAGAAATATTTGTAACAATTTGTTTTACTTTATTTACATACATATTTAAGAAGTGTATATTGTCCCACATACATCGTTGACGTCTTGCTTTAGATTTCCAAATTGTATAGTTGTATATACCTTTTTCAATATTTTTAGAAATATATTCATCTTGAATAATCGTTTCTAATATGTCGTAGGCTTTAATTCGTGTAGAATACAATTCTGTCATGATACATAATATTATTGCGGTCTAATTATATTCATTTTTATAAACTATCTTGCTAATGAAACTACAACTTCGTAAATTCGACATGGCTAGCATAAGTGATGATAAAGTTGTAGTTATGATAGGAAAACGAGATACTGGTAAAAGTTTTTTATGTAGAGATTTATTGTATTATCATCAAAATATTCCTGTCGGAACCGTAATATCTGCAACAGAAATTGCAAATTGTTTTTATGGAGATATGGTACCTCCACTATTTATTCATAATGAATATAACGAAGATGTTATTAAAAATGTATTAATAAGGCAAACTCGTTGTATGGAACAGGTTAAAAAGGAGAAGTCATCTTTTAATATTCAAGATAAAAAAACAGACCCACGAACATTTGTAATTTTAGACGATTGTCTGTATGATAATAGTTGGACTAAAAGTAAATTTGTAAGATCTTTATTTATGAACGGTAGGCATTGGAAAGTATTTTTTATAATAACTATGCAATATGCATTGGGAATACCTCCTAATTTAAGAACAAATATAGATTATGTATTCATATTACGTGAAAATATTGTTCAAAATAGAAAAAGATTATATGAATGTTATGCGGGTATGTTTCCAACATTCGAAGTATTTTGCGAAGTTATGAATCAAACTACTGAAAATTACGAATGTTTAGTTATTAATAATAATTCAAAATCCAACAACCTAGAAGACCAAGTATTTTGGTATAAAGCAGAATCACACGAAGATTTCAAATTAGGTAGTAAAGAATTATGGGATTACCACAAACAAAATTATATATCATCAGGAACTACTACCAAAAGAGATGATGAAAAGGATTGGGACCCAAACTTATTTAGTTCAAAAAAGAATAAACCTTCTATAAATGTTCATAAATATAATGATATGTTTTAATAGAAAAAAATGAACTGTTTATATTATTCATATTCAAAACAAAGCACAATGGAAAAAGATAAAGAACACATTGATTTGAACGAGAATACTACTTATAATAGAGATATGAAAGATACTCTTCAAGAATTATTACCAAGCCCTATACAAAGACATAATGTAAATAATGTGTCCGGTGAATATGAATTTAGTAAACCTAGTAAAACGTCTATTCTAAATTGTTTACATATTCATATGGAAATGATAAAAAAAAAGGGAAAAAAAAAGGAAAATTAAAATATTAAATCTTTTTATAAGAATTTAAGAAAAGAATCTTAAACGAGCTTCTCGTAATTCTTCTTTTGATAAGTAAATTTCCTTATCCTTATTTTCCTTTAATGTATCTTCAGTTGCGATATCTTCAGTTGCGATATCTTCAGTTGCGATATCTTCAGTTGCGATATCTTCATTTGTGATATCTTCATTTGTGATATGTTCGCTCTTATTTTTTTTAAGTTCTTTTTCTCTATCTTCTTGTAGACATTTTTCATATTCATAGTCTTGTTCGGAAACCAATCCTCTATCGTAAGATATCTTTTTATTTTCATTTTCATTATCAATGTGTAGAGGTGGGGGCGGTGGCAATGGTAAATGTGCATTTTGTTCCTCTTGATTATTTGATGGAGAGATATATTGATTCATTTGATATAATTCTAGTCTATTTCGTAAATCCCTTTTCGTTCCTGATATATCTAAATTACACGATGCACACATTGCACGCAAGTCTTTTATTTTAATACATTTAGAAATATTAGAAACGTTCATGTAATCTAATATAATATATATATATCTATATCAATATCATTTAGATTCATTTTTATTGACTCCAACAAATACAATAATATAAATAAACATAAAAGATGTTAGTATCTCATTAGATGGCATCCACAGACGATGTTGTTCCTGTTTTTGAGTCGACCAGAGATATATCTACAAAAATATTCCTATTGTTAGATAATACCATTATATATAGTTTAAAAGAAGAAGGTATTAACCATAAAAATATTTTACTTATATTTTCAAACGTATGTAAAGAATTAAATGTAAATGAAAAAATTAAAAGTGAAATCGCAAACTATACCGGAAATAATAAAGCTATTGTAGCGATACAAACCATTCAATATGCTTTAACTAAATATCTTGATTTGAATTGCGATATAATAAACTTTGAAGAAAAAAATGTTATTGAATTCTTCTTATCCGACAATGGAGAACTTGTATTAATGGCAGCAACCTCAATAATTGTTAAGACATTTGATCATATTGTAAAAACGTATAATGACGCAGACACTAATAATGATGGTTATCTATGTGGGAAAAAGGAATGTAGAAAATTCTGGAGAAAACTTTTTTGTTTGAAAGATTAAATATACTATATAGTACGCCGATCTACTATCGAATTATACATCTTATCAATATTATTACATGCCTTTTGAATGATGTTTTCATTGTTTATACATGGATAATTTACAAAATTTTTTTGGCATAATAATATTAGAACATTTACAACGATAGACAATTTTGAAGTTCTATTATTTTTCTTGTAATTTTCCATAAAAAAGGCCATCCATGCCTTTATGATCGATTCAAGTCTTATAGTTTCACCCGATTCTGGTATATATAATACACAAATGTCCCAAAATAAAAATAACCAATCTCCATAATCTTTCTCTTCAATTCCTTTCCATTTGCGTTTTCCAGCGGTTATGTTATTTTTATATTTTTTAGATTTTTCTATAAATAATAACCATCCTAAAATTCTAAATGAATTATTCAAATCATTATTCATTGTATGATTCATACATGCTTGTATCAATGCACACAATATATGAGAATCTCCAACTATAGTAACAGACTTAATTTTATGAGACAAAGATGTTTCATTTAATTTTGAAAAAGCGTTTTCTATTTGATCATTTGTTATATGAACACAAGGAACTGAATATACAATACCTTTGGGCGAATAACATATAACACCCATTAAGAATGCAATCGCCTGACGTATAGTTGGATCAGTTGATAAAGATTTCTCAGATAAAAAATGAGGGTAGTCTGTTTTGAATTTTAATAAAAACAAACCAATTTTTGGATTATGAGAATGTATATTTCTTGCACAAAAAAGAATGACATTCTCCCAGAGAAGATGATTCCATTTTGATAATACCATCTCAATCGCCCAACGACAACACGTTTCATAATCACTCGTAGCACATGCCTTTTTCCAAGCGTTTAATACTTGATTTTGTTGAAATCCTGAAAATGATTTTATAACTGTTTTTTTACTATTTGTTGGTGTTACAGGTGTTTTATTCTCTAAAAATTCTTTATATTCTGAATATTGAAACATTATTAATATCTCTCATATTGTTTATTTATATGTAAATATATACAATATTATCTTAAAACTCATTATAATTCATAATTATCATATTAGTACTTGGGATAATCTTGAGTCGTTCGAGGTGGAAACTCATCTTCAACAGGAATAGGTATTGGAATAGGTATTGGAATAGGTTTTGGTCCAAGAACTCTATCAACAGCTCTCCCAATACCATCAAGAAGTTCTCCTATGTTGTCTTTCAATTCATCCAATGGTTCTGGTTCTCCAACATAAATTTTACCAGTTTTTGTATCTTTTCTTATAGACTGTAAACGATTCATATGATTTCTCGGAACGTACTTGTTCGGCATAAATCCAATGCATACTGCAACACCAATTGCTGAATAATTAAGAATTCTCATGGTATTACTTATGTTATATATTTTTCATTTATAAGAAAATACTAAATAACTATTTTTAAAATAAACATTCAAAATAAACATTCAATGAAATTTGCTCAAAAATAGTGACCAAGTATGTTCGTATGTATGGGATTCTATTGGAGAAGTTACCTTTTAAATCTAATTTATTTGTGAAAAAAGGTAAGTTATCATATGCTTTGAATTATATAGACAAAACACTCTTAATAAATTTTCTCATTTTGCATATTACGTTCAATTGCGAAGTGCAAAAAAAGAAAGTTCATGAAATTTAGATGTTTTAAAATAATGATTACAAATCTTTTGTAATTTTGGTAAACTAAACGCATACTCTAATGCATGTTTATCTTTTTGCAATACATCTTTTGCAATAGAAGCAAATATATTTTGTCTATTGTGACTATATCCTAGATGAATTGCCATAAGGTAAATCATAGCCATACATTTCTCTTCTTTATTAAGCTTATTTTCTTCTAGACAACCATTTCTATCAAAATCTATCATTCTATATTCATTATTCTTCTTTTTATAAACACAATTCCTTGGTTTTATATCTATACAATAGAAACCAGTCTCTGCCATATTTTCAATTAGATTCTTGATTGTATTCGCAGAAGACTTCCAAAATAATGTTGACATGTTTTTTGACCTATTAAATACTAACAATTCCTTTAACGTCATGTCGTATTTTTCCATAATCATATATCTCACAATAGTATTCGATTCCTTTTCAAAATAAGCATCGTAAATAGTCGGTGCGATGTTTAAATTACCAAGTTTTACAGCATCTACAATTTCATTCTTGTAACTATTTAATTTTTCTAGAAGTATAGGTTTAATAGACTCTCTTACTGCAACATCTTTTGTAATATTTTTATTACTTATATTGAATATTGCTGTACCTTCATAAACAACATTAAATGTACCTTCTCCCAATATCTCATCTTCATCGTCATTATGATTCCATTCTAAACATGGTGACAAATTCTTTAATCTGTTATCTAACTTAGATTCTTTTAAACCTTTTAACGACGGTTTAGGATTACAAATCATTTGTTTATTATATTAATCCAATTTTATATTTTTTGTAATATGTAAATGAACACGACTATTATTTTTGTTTGTGTTGTTTTTGTTTTTGTATTCCTATTTTGTTTATACATGGCGAAATCAAATTATTATTACAAATACAGAAATATATCAGCACCTTGGACATTAGCATATGTTATAAATCTTAAAAATACAGAAGAAGGTAAAAGACGGTGGAGTGTATTTAAAAATATACCCCAATTTAAAAATAAAGTTATAAGATACCCTGCTATACATGCGAAAACATATGATTATAAAAAAGAAATTGCAAATAACATAATCACTCCAACCTGGAATTATGGAAGATGGAAATACATGAATAAAGATTTTCATATTAACATGGAACCCGGAGAAATAGGTGTCGCTTTAAGTCACTATAATTTATGGAAGAAAATATCAAAAATGGATGAGGATTCCATGGTTCTTATATTAGAAGATGATGCAATCAGAATCGATCCTAATTTAGAAAAAAATGTAACGTATTATCTCTCTAAATTACCATCTGATTGGGACATATTTCTTTTAGGATTTTGGCTTCATAAAGGAGACGATGGAGAACAAATAAATAAAGACGTGTCGAAAGTAAATAGTTTTGTACTCATGAATTCTTATATGATTAGACCAACTGGTGCCAAAAAACTTCTAGAAAAATTACCTATAAATGCACCCGTAGATACATGGGTTGCTCTCCAAAGTGAATATGTAAATATATACAGACATCATATGACGTATAGAAATATGTTTCTTAAAGAAAAAAGAAATCCAAGAAGTATACTTATACGAACGCGAAGTCATAAAAGTGAAATTAAACATACCAATAATTGGTAAAAATACTCACGGTGGGGCTTGAACCCACGACCACTGGATTAAAAGTCCAGCGCTCTACCGACTGAGCTACGCAAGCAATTATTTATTCAATTGTACTCCGTGCGAGACTCGAACTCGCAACCTTAAGATTAGAAGTCTTACGCGCTATCCTATTGCGCCAACGGAGCAAATGTTATAAAAACATATCGTATTTTATATATTGTTTGTATCAATATATAGAAGTAAATTTAAGATATATACCTCATTTACTGTTAATTCATTATCCGAATTTAAGATATATACCTCATTTACTGTTAATTCATTATCCGAATATGGTTCGTAAATTAAACCACTATCCTCAAAAGTATCTAGTTCGTTTTCCTGGGATGAAAATACACCCCCCATTTTGTAATTTTTATTATTCTTAGTCAAATAAAAAATTCGAACGTATTTTATTTCTGAATAATTACACACAAAAAAAAATACTCTCGGCGGGGGTCGAACCCGCGACCTTCGGCTCATAAGACCGACGCTCTAACCAACTGAGCTACAAAAGCGAGGTAATACTCTCGGCGGGGGTCGAACCCGCGACCTTCGGCTCATAAGACCGACGCTCTAACCAACTGAGCTACAAAAGCTTACATACAAGAGACGGGGTTCGAACCCGCGCGTATTGCTACATTGGGGCTTAAATCCAACTCCTTAGACCACTCGGACACACTTGCATAAGATATGTTTCTAAACATATATATTTTATTATTTAAATCGACTCGTACTGGGATTGAACCAGTGACCCCCAGATTAACAGTCTGGTGCTCTAACCAACTGAGCTAACAAGTCCTTATTATACTTTTTTTCTTTGTCAAACAAACCTTCGCTTTTTACATCTTATCAATACCTTTTGCTGGATATAGAATCATCAATATAATCGATGATACAAGAACTAATATAGATGAGACAAATGAAATGTTAAGAATGGTTGATACCATTCTCATCTTTTTATTCTTTTTTTGTTCTTATATTATTTTTTTTTGGAGGATCGCCTGGTTGCTGCACCACATGATAGTTCTAAGTTTGGCAATCATTTTTATAATCCATAGTTAACGGATCTTTAAAAATCGAAAGATCTTAATAGTCGACCACAAATATTGTATTTTTGAATAACCATTTTCGAAAATAATTATGTATACATCTTTTTTCTTCCACTTTTTTTATGTGTCAAAATATCTTTTTGCAATCCAAATTGTAAAAGACTCACCCCATTTTCTCTGTATATATCTATTTTTGTCTCAACCGATTCCTGTATTGTCTCTAAATGGCTCATTAGAAGTAAACTATCGTATACTCCCAGTAAACTTTGTATGAATGATGGTACTTTCTTAATATTCTTAACATCACATGCAACAAACCCTTCATCAATAAATAATTGAGAACACGATATTGCCGAAGCACCAATGCATGACAAACTAATTCTAATTGATAATCCTAACAAGAATCTCTGAAAACCAGATGCTTTCTCAATACAAATTGTATTTTTATCATCTATAACACTCCATTGTAGTATTTTATCCTCTAAACTAACAGATAATGTTAATTTTCTATCTTCTTTCGTCATATTGGATGAAATATTATTAACTGAATTAACAAGTTGTGGTAAAATCTTATTCGAATATGTCCAACTGCGAAATTTCTCAAAACTAATTGAAAGTTCTTTCAATGTAGTTGCCTTTTCTTTGACATCATTTGAATATGTTTCATACTTGTTTCTTATGAGTGATTGATTTGTTGCCTTCTTGTGTAAATCATCATACTTTAGACATGCCTTTTTTGTTAAAAATATTTCATCCTCGGTTTGTTTAATTTCCTCATAAATACTATTTTTTTGATTTAATTTCGTTTCTTTTTCTTTCAATCGTAAAGTATGTTTACACGACTCTATATTCTTTAAATTTCTAATATGTATATCAAGTGTTTCAATATCTGATTCAATATTTTTCAACTTATTCTCAATACGTATCTTTAATTTTTTATATAGTTTACCCATATAACCCGACTTTTCTTTAATATTCGTATATCCATTTATAAGTTCTATGTCTTTTTCGTATTTATTGTACTTCTTCCATAATTTATCCAATTTTAAAAGTCGTTTTTTTGTATCTTCCCATTTCGAATTGTTATTTAAAAAAAGTTCCTCTAAATTACATTGGTCTGTAAGAATACTCAATGTCTTATTATATTTTTGAATCTCCTTAAATATAGCAAGTTGTTTGCATTTTAGATCATCACATTCGATCTTTAGAGAATCAATTAACTTATTTTTTTCATCACAATAAGTCAAAAATAAATTATACGATTTCCATTGCTCATTATAAGACGTATATAATTCAATATCTATATTTCTATACCTATCACACCATTCGACCATGTCACTATAAGCATCTTCAATCTCTTTGATGTCTCTGTTTTGAACATGCTCATTATAACTATTTTTGAGTTCTAAATATTCATCTTGCAATACTTTGAATCTCTCACAAAGATTTTGTATTTGAATACGAATAGGTTGTTTCTTACACGCTTCACATTCAGGATTAAATGGAATACATTTTGCATGATTATGTGTAGTCTTCAAAGTATCCCCAAGAGTATCTAATTCTGTCTTTTTAATATCAACATAACTTGCCAATTCATTTTCTTTGTCCAAAAATATTTTATATCTTTTTGTACGTCGATCATATTTTATATATTGTTCTTTTCCTTCTACGAATAGATTAATTTTGTCTTTAATTTCATTTTCATCTATATCTGGTTTATTTACTAGATTTTTTGTTTTATATATTTCTAATTCGTCACATTCCAAAGAGATCTTTCCATTTAATATATCTTGTTTTTTTTCAAATATCTTATTTTCATTTTCATAAGAATATATCTTATTTTGTATACACATTTTAACAGTATTATTTGCTTCATGGCCTTCAACAGTAGTCTTCGTTATAGTTTTAGGAATCAAATCCATTTCCTTTTCTAAATCAGAATACTCTTTTTCAATATCTTCTTCTGATACACTCGGTTTGATTATTTTTGACATTTTTTCTACTAAACTTTTAAATTTTTTTGTTGATACTTTACTCTCATAGTCAATTCGTTTAGTATTCCAATCGTGATACTTGTATATAAAATTAGAAAGGTCTGAATCATTATTAATTTCATCATTTGATTCATCATTTGATTCATCATTTGATTCATCATTTGATTCACCGCCTTTATCAAATTTAGTATCTAACAATTCTTTCTGTGTATTTGAATCATTCACTAAAACATCTCTCTTTACATAAAGTTCTTGAAGTGTGTGTTTTTGAGTATTGTACTTATTTAGATTATCTAATTTTTTTTGGATACTATCAATATCAATATCTTGATTTTGCAATTCGTTTATTTCTTCATCACTCATTTGTATATTTGAGAAAGAATCATATGTGTTTTTAATATTCTTATATTTTTTTTCCAAATCATCAAGTTTACAATCGTGAACCACTTTGTTCGCAGTAATCGTGTCTATATTTGAATCCACAAGTGTAATCGTATCGTCATCTGATTCAGTGTTCGTATAATCAAGCGAACTATATGCAGTATCAATATGATCTAAAACCCATTTGTGTGCATGCATAGATACTTTTACTAATTGTGTAATTGTTTTTAAAACGTCCAAATTCAAACAATTATCTAAAATTTCCAATTGTTCAGAAGGTTTCATTGATAAAAAATCTCGATCTTGATTTTGTGATATTAAACACGACAATAAAAACTCATTACAATCACCAATCATTGATTTAACCCATGGATCTACTGCACTTCCAGATTTTATTACTTCTCCTGAAGGATTTCTCAATTCCGTAACTCCTTTTGATATTTTTAATTTATCATATCTTTGCAATCGAAAACTTCTAAATAAATCATACACTTCTCCATTAAGTGAAAAACGAATTACGGTATGTGGTTGTACACCATTTGGACATTGTGATGAAAAAATAGATCCAGAGGTTGTTTTATTATATCTACTCCCCGTCGTATTCCCGAATAAAGCAAGGCATATTATCTCTAGAAAACTACTTTTCCCATAACCATTTGGGGCAGATATCATACCCACTTGAGATGATAGTTTTGAAAAATCAAAATAACAATTATCCTTAAAACACAATATCCATTGAAATTGAATATAATCCAATGTTATTTTCTTCTTTTTAAAGTTAGATTCAGAATCTTTTGCATTTAAATATTTATCAATTGCAACACTGATGTCTTCATTCTTCTTTTTTACCTTTTGTACAAGTGATTTTGGTAATTTAGAAGCATCTACCATGCACATTTTATGAGGATGATTTATTATATCGTTCACAACATTAGGTGCATATAACGGTTCTAGAAATTCGTGTAAAACAGAACTTGAATTATATTGTGCAAAATCAGATTCAATTTTAATTTCTGAGTCATCTTCATCAATATTACTTCCTAAAATATGTAAACTGTTAGATTTTGTATATGTTATGTTCCTATTAGAACACCATTGATCTAATTTTACCATACCTTCTGAATCAATTCCACTTAATATTCGTACCTTTAATTTTGTTGGAAATATATCTTTTAATTTGTCATAAACAACGTCTATATTATCCCATATATTTTCAAAACAGTTCCAAATACCTGCCTCATATTTTAATTTTAGATAACCTATGTCATTGTAAATAAAATGTTTTTCACATGTATTTGTTCTAATGTTCCACTCTAAAAACCCATGTCCTATCAATGATTCTCCAAAATTTTGTTGTACCAAACTTCCTGAATACCCCCATAATAATTGGTCACCGTTCTTTTTATTGTATGTATTTACCTGTTGTTTATGTATATCTCCGAATATTCCATAATTAAATTCATTAAACCATTCTATAGGATACGAATTATTGTAATTGAATGAATCCGGTGTACACACTGTTCCGTGAAACAATGCAATTTTTATAGAAGTATTTGGTACTGGAAATTCGGGAAGTACCTCTACTCTGCCACAACCATCCCCTTTTTTTAAAGTATCACTCACGTGTACATGACCAAAACCTATTTTGTTGTCTCCTTCTCCAACACAATACGTTCCTGACCTTGATATTAATGCAATATTACCATCTACAAAAATACCATTCTTTTCAGATTCTCTAGGAAAAAAACTGGATAACATGTCTGGGATCTCAGGAGCATCTTGTCTTATATCATGATTTCCCGATATTATATATAAAGGACACAATGTCGCTATTTTATGTGTGATGTACGTATATAGATGTAAACCACTTGATTCTACCTTACATTTACTATGAAATAAATCACCTGTTATAACCACTACAGCTGTTCCATTTTTTATAGTTTTTAATTTAGATAATTTCTCTATAAGTTTTTCAAATACATTTAGATATTCATCATATCTTGAATGTTCTCTATCTCCAGTTCTTATATGTGTGTCACTTATATGAATGATACTATCTATACGTCCCGACGATGGCACGGGAAGCATCTCTATCATATGTATATTACTGTATAATGCTTATGTCTTTTAATGTTAAATCACAATAGCGTGTTATTATAAATGAGTAAATTCGTTCGTTTTCTTTTTTTTATTATTTGCACCAATTCCCAATAATGTTTTACTCAAATTTACATCTACTATAGTTTTGAATTGTGCAATGGTTTTCATATTCCTTTGTTTGAATTTTCCATTGAAATTAGTTAAATGAATAATATATCCCCCATTGTCTATATATTCCTGAACATTTATGCAATTATTATTTAGATTTGTATCTAAACACACCCACATATTTTTCTTCATGTCAAGCACATTTTCTTTGTAAACACCTAAATGAACTCTTGATAGTATTAAGTCTGGGTATTTACTTTTTAATTTGGCTAACAATTCATCCATTGTTATAGTTTTATTTTGTTTGAGTTGTTTATTTATGAATAAAATATGACTATTAGTTATTTTATATGATGAATAATCTCTTTTCTTTCGTGTAATATTATTTGTAGATTTGTATTTATTCACCCATCTCATTAGGCTTCTTTCAGAACAACCAAATATTTTACAGGTTTGCACTTGATTTTTAGAATGGGATAAATAGTATTTAACTGCTGATAATTTATAATCACTACTTTTATGGGTAGGTATTATAATATATTTTGATTTAAATATAAAATGATTTGAAATTAAATACTTATTTATACTTAAAGAAATCAGTATGTCTTCTGAACAAGAAATTGATGAAACTGGAGTTGTAGAACAAACAACTGAACAAGAAATTGATGAAACTGGAGTTGTAGAACAAACAACTAAACAAAAAAAGTTAAAGATAAAAAAAAAACTTGTTTTAGTTGATTCAACTACAAATAAAGAATCAGCCATCAAAAATAAAGGAACTGGTGCTGGAGGATCCAAAACAAATGAAAATGGACTTTCATATGAAGAAATCACTGACTTAAATGATAAAATAACAATATCAAAAGTATCTAAAACATCAAATACAATCAAATTTAATGGTAATGAAAAATCATTTATAAAAACAAAACAAGGTAATTTATTTAAATGTATGAAAGATAAAATGAATAAAGACATCGCAAAAGCACATGGGTGTAAAAATCCAGATGAATGTTATATTGATGAAGAATTTAAAAACATCTTTATTATAGAAAAAAAATTTCAGCAATGTCCTGGTTCAGTATGTGAGAAAATACAAACATCTGATTTTAAATTATGGCAATATTCGCGAACATTTCCAGATTATACTATAATCTATATATATTGTCTATCTGATTGGTTTAAAAAAAATTGTATAGTTGAACTAGAATATCTTAATATTAAAAACGTTCCTTACTTTTGGGGTGGTAGTGAAACATACAAAGATGATATTATTAACTTTATACTTAATTATAAATAATAACTTCTATTGTCTTTGAACCTGGTTTCTTGGCATTAATAGCCCTCCTTACTATAATATCATCACAATTATATTCTTTAAAATTATCAGTAACTAATTCTACCTTTGCATTACTCATAACAAATTTAATATTTCCCAATTTTTTTATTTCATTAAATAGTAATTTGTGTGTTTCTAAATTGAAACCATCGGCTACATATCCAACAAAAGAATTCGCATTTTCTGGTGCATATGGTGGGTCTAAATATACAAAATCTCCTTCTTTAACATTTTTAATGGAGTCTGTAAAACTACAATTTTTAAATTCAACATCTTTTATCAAATCACTAATATAATTTAAATCTGTTTCAGATATAATTGTAGGTGTTTTTTTGTAATGTCCATATGGGACATTATATCCATTTCTTCCTTCACGATACATACCTCTAAAACAAGTCTTATTAATAAACATAAATAGTGCAGAACATTCAATAGTATTTTTATCTATGTTATTATATTTGTTCCTTATCCAATAATAATAACTTTCTTTTGAAGTTTTTGCTTCATCTATAGAAGTAGGTTTTCTATTAATTATTGTTCCCTTTATGCTATCATATTCTTCAATATATAAATTAATAAATTTATATAATTCTTCTTTGTTATTTTGAATGTTTTTATACACATTAATTAGAACACTATTGATATCATAAGCATAAATTTTATTTTTAATTATAATTTTATTTTGTTTTTGTAATGATAAAACAGCCAATAAAACACTTCCTCCTCCTAAAAATAGTTCATGATAATTATTTATTTCGTTTGGTAATTTTGAAATAATGTCATTAATAATTTGTGTTTTACCTCCTACCCATTTTAAGAATGGTTTTTGTATTTTGTGTTCGGTCATTTTGATATCTTTATTTACATTTACTTTTTCATTTTTAACAATCAATTTTTTATTATTTAATTCTTTTAATTTTTCTTCAACTGCTTTATCTACAAGAGTCTTAATTTTATCAGGATTATTCTCACAAGGCGTTTTGCGTCTATTATGAGAATCATAGTGAGATTTTTGAGAAAATCCTTTTCCACATCGTTCGCATGAATATTTAACCATTTTCGTTATATATTGTTAATATATTTCATTTTTATAAATTAACTTAAATCAACAAATTCTGTTAATTCATAAATATTAGAAAGTCGGCGTTTAAAATGTTCAAAGGTGCAATAGCACATACACTCAATTAAGGAATATAAGAATTTGTCACTAAATAACCTTTAATGAATACCATACAAAAATTTCAGAACAATGTTCGGGTATTCTTATTCAGTCTTTTGCCAGTATTTTTGAAAAATACTATTTATACTAAACTCGAATCATCTTCTATTACAGATTCACATGTAAATAATACAATTACAGCAATCGTAGGAATATCTGGATTGTTTGTTTATAAATTATTGCATAATCATCCACATTTATTATCTATTTTGTTTTCATTATATCCGATGCATATAACTATTATATATACAAAAGTACATAGACCACTGCCTTTGGAAATTCGTAAAATTATCATGACTTGGTTTTATTTTGTTCTATGGGACAACATGACCTTTTTAATAAAAAAATATCCACTTTTACGCATGGCAGGATATTCTATTATTATTTTTAAGAAATATGACAATTCACAATGGACCATTGGAGACTATGTTATAGAAAAACATGGTCATGTTGTCAATAAAATAACAACTTATAAATCGAACGACACTATTAGTAGCATGGTAAATGAGAACTCGAATGAGAACTCGAATGAGAACTCGAATGAGAACTCGAATGAGAACTCGAATGAGAACTCGAATGAGAACTCGAATGATACTTTAGAGAATGAAAATATAAAACCACCTATTAAAACCGATTAAAAGTTTATTAATGTATTGTAAATATATTATAATCAAGTCAACTCTGTGTGCAGTTTAAATAGGTATTATAATAAAAATACAAATGACATGGTTTTGTTATTTGTTATTTTCTGAAAACACACAACGAACATACATTGGAGCTACCGTAGACATAACTCGTCGTTTAAGACAGCATAATGGAGAACTTAGGGGTGGTGCGAAACGAACATCGTCAGGTAGACCCTGGAAAGTCGTTGCGTTAGTTAATGTTGGTGATAAGATCCCGGCTCTAAAACTTGAATGGCGATTAAAAAGAGCCATTGGTAAAAAAAAAAGACTCGCTCTTTTCATAAAACTTTGTGAAAAAAACAATTTATCGGTTAACTTTTATTCTAGCATATAAATCTATATAAGTATATATAAATATATTATTAATAATTTAATAACCAATAGGTTTAAAATTGGTAAGCCTTTATGGCTCAGTGGTAGAGCGTTTGTCTTGTAAACAAAAGGTCCGCGGTTCAATCCCGCGTGGAGGCTACATATAATAGTTTTCATAGCTCGTCTTAGCTCAGTTGGTAGAGCGTTCGACTGTAGAGGTAAATCAGAAATCGAATGGTCACCTGTTCGATTCAGGTAGACGAGATCACGTTTATAGAACTCTAATGGTGTAGTGGTAACATTTCAGATTTCCATTCTGAAGCCGGGGGTTCGATTCCCTCTTAGAGTATTTTTATACTTTCATAAAAGACATTGTGGCCGAGTGGTTAAGGCGAAAGACTTGAAATCTTTTCCCGTTTGGGTCGCAGGTTCGAATCCTGTCAATGTCGTTAAAAATTTTTATAAATTATAAAAAAATAATTTATGTTAAATTTTATTAGTTAGATATTTCTTCTGGTATAAAAGGTGCATCGTAATCATATGATTCATAGTCCAACATACTATCTGATGCTACAATTATATCAAGATCATCTGGAATTGCCACAATAATATCATTTTTAGAATCGGATTTGATTTCCTTAGGGATTTTTTTCTTTTTCTTTTTTTTACATATAATTTCTGATTGTTCTTCGTCTTCATCTCGATCTTCGTCGTCTTCTTCGTCTTCTCCTTCATTCTCTTCATCGTCGGATGAATCACTTTCATCTTTTTCAATTATATCGAGTGTTTTTACGACAAGTTGAGTTACTTCATCTATAGTAATATCATTTGAAATATTTGCAGGTAACATTTTTTCTCCATCCGAATCAACTAAATATTTAAAAACGACTACGACATCTACTACATTGATTGTTTCGTTAAATGGATGAATATTCCATACATCAGTATTTTTGTACTTTTTTGACATATCCTTTAAAGAATATATTGTTAGATAATATCTTGAACCGTTTAGAAAATAAGGTCCTTTTAAATTATGATTTTTAGGATATACACCTTTAGATGTTTTTTTGTGAATAAAACGCAATAAATCATCTGAACTTTGGATACTGTCTAAAGTTCTTTTATATGCTTTAGGTGTTATCATCTCACTTGTTCCATCTTTTTTGAAAACACATAACTTCATGGTTATAGTCATATATTGTTGGTATATTTACATCATTTTTATGATTTAATAATTATTGGATGGACATACCAAAAGTTATACATTCAAATATTACAAATGTAATAAATAGATTATTATTCCCATTTGTTAGTAATAAAATTGTTCATAGTAAATTTAAAGTTGGAAAAGGTGGAAAATGTCCTATTGCAACAAATATAGAAGTAAAACTTGAAGAAGATCTCATAAATTGGATATTAATCATAGTCGGTAAAATATTCATGAGTCAACCGGTATTTTTGGAATTAGATGGTCCGATAAATATATGCGGAGATATTCATGGACAATATGCCGATTTATTACAAATATTTTTTACATTAGGATTTCCAAATAAACAAAACTATCTTTTTATGGGTGATTATGTAGATAGAGGCAATAGAAGTTTAGAAGTAATTATTCTTCTATTCTGTTATAAAATTATGTATCCGAATAGCTTTTTTTTATTAAGAGGAAATCATGAATCTGGGTCAATCTCAAAGCAATACGGGTTTTATAGTGAATGTATTAAAAGGGGCTATTCTGTAAAACTATGGAAGAGATTTGTTGATACTTTTAATAAAATGCCATTATCCGCAGTTATTTTTAATAGAATATTGTGCATGCACGGTGGTATATCTCCAGAACTAAATAGTTTGAATGATTTAAAACAAATTAAACGACCATTGGATATTCCTGATAGTGGTATTGCGTGTGACTTGGTATGGGCAGACCCAGACTCTAATACAGAACACTGGGGTGAAAACGAAAGGGGTGTGTCTTATGTTTTTGGAGAAAAAGCCTTAACAAAATTTTTAGATGAAAATAATTTAGATTTGATATGCAGAGGACATCAGGTAATAGAAGATGGCTATGAATTTTTTGCAGGAAGAAGATTGGTCACTGTATTTTCGGCTCCTCGTTATTGTGGTGAATTTGATAACAAAGGAGCTGTTTTCGTAGTTAAAAAAAATATGGAATGTAGTTTTATAAGTTTCGATTAATTTCTTATTTATTCTCTTTAGATTATATAATAATGGCATATTGTTCTGTGGAAGAAGCGTGGGGTGCTCCATTAAGTCCAACCCCACCAATGCTACAAGATCAAGAATGTAAAAAATACAATGAAGAATCAAACCCTGTATTCACAGAAAAATTTAACTTAAATGCGAAAGAAACTGAATCCGAATCGACCGTTGCTCCACCAATGTCTGACCAATTTGATGGTTCTATTATGGATCCACCATTACGGGGCTCTTTATTATCCGGTCCCATTCCAGATGAAACATGGAAATATAAAGATGAAAATCGTCCTGTAGTAAAAGAAATCGAAAATAAAGAATATAAAAAAAATAACCAACTTGTCGAGTTCAAATATAATGGACAGATTGGTGAAAAATTAGATAAAATGATAGATATATTATCTAAAAAAAACTGTACCTCGTGGACAGATGTTGTTATTTTCGTTGTCCTGGGGATACTTTCTATTGTTGTTTTAGACATGTTTTTTCGTTTGGGTAAATGGATGATAATAAAAGGAATGTCGCAACCTTTACCTCAAATTAGAAACGTGCAACCATATATGAACACATACTACCCTCATATGCAACAAATGCCTATACAAGCACCTATGTCAGCTCCTGTACCTATGTCCGCTCCTGTACCTATGCCAGCTCCTGTACCTATGCCAGCTCCTGCACCTATGCCAGCTCCTGCACCTATGCCAGCTCCTGCACCTATGCCAGCCACTCAATATTATCGTTAATTATTTAATTTGATAGGTTTTTTGCAATATCTGCCCATGAACTCGATTTACTTATAGTACTTGATGCAGATATATTTCTCTTTACACCTTCATTCTTTTTGTCATCATTTACTACTATTTTAGAATTATTTTTTCTTTTTAAGTTTACAAGTTCTCCTGTAGATTTAGATTTCCTTGGTTTTTTATTTTTCCTTTTCCTATCAGTATCATTTGAGTATGGCATACCCCTTCTCCATTCGTCAGGTTCTCTAAAAGTTCCTTTTTTTGGAGGTAATTCAACATATGTTTCCGTAAGTGATACGTAAAATGGTTCATTGTTTGCACCCGTAGCATTTTCTAGTTCATCCTCTGGATTTTCATCAGAAGATACATCTCCCCATTTTTTTGGGTCATAATCGAACATTTTTGATGTTTGACTTGTGTAAAATATAATACAATAGTTAGATCATTTTTTAACTGTGATTATTTTACATTATTTGTTTCCATTCTAATTTTAATATGAATGATAGACTTGATATATTTTCTCTTACTCAAAGTAGAGAACGAAAAATAAAAAGTCGTTTGAATCTATTTGAGGAAGTTTTAAAAAAATGTCATAAAAAAATTAAAAGTGTTTCGGAAACAACAGAATCAAAATGTCTATTTGTTATACCCGAATATGTTATTGGCATGCCTTTGTATAATAAAGATATGTGCAAAGTTTTTTTAGTAAATACCTTAAAAGACGAAAGTTTTGATGTACAATTTTTTTACCCAAATATTCTTTTCATATCATGGGAAAAAGTTGCAAAACGTGTAGACCCCGATATGTTATCCAATTATGATTTGAATCGTACATTTGAAAATAGAAATATATTATTACAAAATAGACCATCGTCTTTTCATATTAATCCACCATTATTAATAGAAGAGAGTAGACCTCATACTACAGAAACTCGTATGTCGCCATATACTACAGAAACTCGTATGTCGCCATATACTACAGAAACTCGCAGATCGCTATACGATACAGAAACCCGTAGGTCTCCATATGAAATAGAACCGGAATTAACATCCGCTTTATCTATGAATATATTATCAAATAATAGACCTTCGCCGAATATAACAGATAAAGTAAACCTTAAATATATAAATACTGGTAAATTATTTTAGCATTAATTTATATTAACGCTATTTTTTTTGTTTAATATATAATAAATGCTATTTGATTTTGTATTTATAACATTAACTACTAGTTTAATTACTTGCATCTTAGCTTCTGTCGCAATGGATGGTGGAGATATTTTAAATCCTAATAAGAAGGAGGATTAACTTTACAAACTCCGGTGACGATGTATTTTAAAGGCTTAAAAATACCAACAAAAACATCTGTTGTTATTTGTATAAGGTGTTTAGATAGGACTTGTAATGTACTCCCCGGAAAGGTTTGTAATGGTGGCACTACTTTAGTTAATATAAATGCGATTAGTATCATTAGTAATATGAGTAACATGAAGATTATATTAAAAGAAGCTGTTGTGAGATTTCCAAACTCAAAAAATTTATCTGGTTGAAATAACAATGTTAAATTGTGAACATTGCTAAAAAATATATTAAAAAATACTACGATTATAAGCAACGATGCCAAAAATTTTTGTAAATCGGTGCCGTGGGGCGGCGTATATTGTTTATTTATGACCGAAACAATAATTAGAGCGATAATTATTGCAAAAATAATTGTTGTTAAACTATTATTAAATCTAGCAAATGTTCTGGTCACACGACGTTTCATTTTCCGAATATCGCGTTTTTTCATTTTTAATTCAAAATCCGTTTCATTCGATGGAACACTCGGTTTTTTTTTACTCATTATAGAAATACAACTTTAAAAATAATAGATTTATTAAATATTCAATAAACTTAAACAATATTCATATTTCAAAGGTTCCGAATACAATAGTTGCTCCAATATGAAGATGAAAAAAACGAATGTATTTGTATTTTATATTATTTGCGTAAGATGTTTGCTTATAATTGTTTCGGAATGATGAGGTTCTTTACTCATTTCAAATAATTTGTTAAGGACAGTACCATATATTTTATAAGTATCTTGATTTATTATAGCAAATCTATCATTAAATGGGGTACCACACGTATGAAAATTGAGGTACTGGAATGAAAACCGGTCGATAGAACATCGATATTTTCCCATTTGCATTGTGGTAAGCTACACCTATCGCTGCTCAGACTAACACCTACAACTACAACATCATATGAATGCTCTATTATAGTATATTCTTCTCCCTGTAAATTTTGAATCTAAATTTCATCATGCTATACGACTCACTTTATTCATCTAAGTAATATAAATTCTATAACCATAAACTTAATCATATTATCAAATAATATATGATTATATCAATGAGAACATTTAAAAAAAATAAAAAAAGAAATGTATATCTTACCAAAAAATTTAAAAAAAACAAACAGAAAAAGTCAAAATTAAAACGTAAAATTAAAAAGAAAAATAGACGTGTCCTCGAAACTTCCAATAATGGTGTCACGGTCCTTACAGAAACTAACTTCAACGATAAGACAAATGGCAAAAATGCGATGCTTGAATTCTACGCACCATGGTGCGGTCACTGTCAGGCATTCAAGTCAACATACAATGACCTTGGGTCGCGATTCGCCAACACAGACATCGTCATCGGTGCCATGGACGCCACAACACACAACCCACCGAAAAGTTATGACGTCCGTGGTTACCCAACCCTCGTTTTCAAAACAGCATCGGGTACAATAATGTCATATGACGGTAACCGCGATGTCAGCTCTATGGCTGAATATATCAATGAACACACAAAAAAATAGAATTATTGAATGGTAAAGTCTGAAGATAATAGAGTCGCCAAATATAGTATATAAAAATGATGTTAAAAATATATTATTACGATAATATATAGCATACATCAGTATGAACGTTCCCTTTGATAATTTAATTCATTCAGTATCGAAACAAATATCAAAACGATCAAGGTTTTATAATAAAAAACTAAATGAATTCGTTAAATGGACTTCTAGTAAATCGGAAATGAATGGTACAACTGGTAATCAAATTAGACATATATTATCATCTGCTCTTCTCGAACTAGGAATACAAAATGATAAAACAACTCAAATTCTTCTGGGTTTTTATAAAGATTTACGAGAATTTGATGCATCTCATTTTGTTTCAAAGGTAAATGTATATAGTAGAGGAAAATATGAAAATGAGAGAATTCTTGATTTATTCAATAAAAACAAAAAAATCACACATGCGTCAATTTCTGCTCTTTTGAGTGTTTTTCTAGAAAAAGGCTCCAAATTTGGAGCAGGAGGGATGTCAATACCTAATTTAGCAGGACTTTGTGTGTTTTCTCAATGTATATTTATGGGAGCACGTTCAGATAGAGAAGGATTTGGTTCCGCAGATAACTTAGTCGATTTATCCAAAAAAAGACAACGTAAAAGATTGAATAAAATTGAAAAAATAAATGCACAAGAGAATGCAAGAAAAAAACAAGATGTTAGAATGAGAGCATACCTTCGATCTTTAAATAAAGATGAAGAAGATGAAGAAGATGAGGAAGATACTGTATTTATTGAATCAGATAAAGATGAAAGTGAATCAAAATTAGAGTCAAAATCTGTAGATAATTGGGAAAGTCTGATTTATTAATAGTATCTTTTAATTTAACAAAAAAATATATATATGTAATGATATTCAAATCTCTTTTATTATTTGTAACAAACCCTACTAAAATTTTTTTAAATTTAGATAAAATTAACGAATTACTTATTCATGCTGGAATAACATTTAAAAATAGCAAAAGAGAAGTTCGATATGATTTTCGTGCATTCAATTATAATAATACATATGTTACAGATGAACATATTCGTAAAAATATAAGTGAAATGTTCCCTGATTTATTCGGAAAATATTCTAAACAAAGTGATATTCATAACATATATACCATTTACAATAATGTAGAGCCTGATTCAAAAGATGTATATTGGGGGACATCAAATTTTAGTATAGATGAGTTAATAGAAATAGAAAACTCTTTACATAAAGAATATGTATTGGGAATTTATGATTGTCGCCATTATGTGAATGAAATATGTAAAATTGCTTTGGACAAAGAAATACCAATATGGAACTTAAAAAGTCTATAACCTATGATTATTTAAAATATGTAATCGATTTGAATCTAAAATCGTATTGAATATGAATTCATTATTGATAATACAAACATCCAAAGATTAATAATTATGAGCAAAGTAAAATTACTATGCAGACATTGGAGCTGATATTTTTTCATAGGGGGTATAATTACTAATCTTAAAATCATCGATAGTATAATCCTTCCACTCTTTTTTAGATTCTATAATTAATTTAGGATATTCTTTTGGGTTCCTTGATAGTTGTGTTTCGACGGCATCCATATGATTTTCGTAAATATGAGCATCACCAATAATATGAACGATACCACCTGGTTTATAATCTGTCTTTTTGCACATTAGTTTCAATAATACAGCATAAGAGAACATGTTAAAAGGTACACCTAAAAACATATCACCTGATCTTTGGTATAATTGAATCCATAATCTTTTTTTTGAATCCAAGTACCATTGAAATAATATATGACACGGTGGTAATGCCATTTTGTTAAGGTCGGATACATTCCAAGAATTTACAATAATGCGTCTTGAATGTGGATCATTTATTAATTGATTTAAACATGTTTCAATTTGATCTATACCTTTTCCAGTATAATCTAGTGTCATATCTTTGTAATCAGCCCCAGAATGTCTCCATTGAAAACCATATATAGGTCCTAAATCACCATCTTTATAATGTCCTAAACCACGTGATTTCAAGAATGGAGAAGATGCATTCGCCGACCATATATTCACACCCTCCTTTTTTAATAATTCATTATTTGTTTGTCCCTTCAAAAACCATAGTAACTCCTTAATACAAGTCTTCCAAGCAACTTTTTTTGTCGTTAACAAAGGAACACTACCGTCTGATAAATCATATACCATTCTTAATCCGAATAATGATTTCACATTGCCATTCCTGGTTTCCCTCGTTGGCTGTGTTATTATATTTGTTAAATGTTTCAAATACATTCTTTCACTATTACCAGTGTCATATTTAAAGGTTTGTAAATGCATAACCATTTCTCTTGTATTTGTTTCAGTTTTAACTAAATCTTTGACAACAACGTCATCTTCTAGTTTAAAACCAGTTAAAAATGTATTCAGATTGATTTTATCAACCATATTTGTAATTTTGTATTCTTGAGATTCAAATACTGTAAGATATATTTTATCTATAATTCCTTTATATATACGAATAAACTCTTCGTATATCTGTTTACCACCAATAACGAATACTTTTCTAATTTTATTAATATGAACATAATCAAATAATTCGTTCCAAGATTTGATAGTTGTAGCATTTGATTTCTTTTCATCTAATACAATTGAATTACTCAAAACCAAGTTAGTTCTATTTTTTAAATGTGTACCATTTAAAGACTCCCATGTTTTTCTTCCCATAACCACAGCATTTTGTACATCATCGTATTCTGATCTACTCGTTAAACTTTGAAAATGCATCAAATCAACTGAAGACCTATATGCTAAGTTATTTTTACCATTTCCAATAATTCCGTCCGTATCTACAGACAATATCAAATTATAAGAAACATTATCAATTTCCATTTTATTTACATTATTAAAAAATTATACTTACTATTCATTTTATTCAATACCGTCAAGTGTCAGTAAATCATACCTTAGTTTGTTTAAATTTTCATCAATAATCTTTTCAAATACATCATCTTCTTTAATAAATGATAGAGTACTATCTACTAAAAATCTTCTAATGTTTGCATTGTTCATCAATTCTCGAATACCTTTCTTCATAATATCTTTAGAAGGAATAATACCTTTCTTTTCAAAGTACAACTTTTCAATGTAATGATACGTTTTCATAATTAAAATCACAGATTTAATATCACTAAAATCATTGAACTGAGACTCAAAAAGCATTCTAAAATCCTTTTGATTCATTAGTTCAATGATTGTATCAAAAGGATTAAATTTTTCATTATTTAGTTCAGAATCCTCTTTTGAAATCAAAGAAGCCATTATACTACTTATATTTTAAGTATAAACATTTAATCATTTTTTTACAGTGGCTAAATCTTTATAAGTAAAGGCAGTTGTAATGTGTCTTATAAGTATAATTTTATATAGACATTAAAATACAATGACAAGCAAAATTTATTTAAATCAAGTACTTCCAGTAGAAATATTCAGAATTATAGATGAATTTCTATTTTACGATTTATACTCTGAAAGCATTGTTTCTCATAATAGATCGCAAAAAATACTTTCAGATGAAGAATTATCTTATTGTCGCCGCGGCTCTTCCAAATTCTGTCATTATTGTAGAGACCAGTTTATGAGCAATAATGACATCTTGAAAAACCGAAAATATTTTAATCATAAATACTATTTATGCGATTCTTGTTCAAAATATCACGAAAGGTGTAACTTCTTACTAATGTCGGGTAAATACTCATTTGAAATGAAAAAAATAAACATTCCACAATATTTAGAAGGCTGGCGACAAGAAAAAGAACACTGGTTCTGGGAAGAGGGTATATCTACGACAGACAAAATAAAGTATTGGAAGAAAAAAGAAAAAAGAGATAATATACGTGACAGATTATATTCAGGTATTGAATCACGTCGCGGTAATCCATACATAACCGGAATAGAAGCCCTTCATGTGGATAAGCTGACTACAGCTTTGGTGGATGCGGATGATCCAGACCTAATTGCGAATATCGAATATTATGTCTAATCGAAGCAAATACATTTTTTAGTTATTCTTTTATTTTTAACTCATATTATACCATGTATTAAGATAGAAACATATCAAAAATGTGCCATTTCTGGAAAATCCAAAAGAACTCAATGTATAAATTTATATGTAATTTTTCAAGAGTCTTAAGACGGATTTTGCAATGGCGACATATAGGAAAAATCTAAGAGTTCTGAATAAATTTTATTTATTATTATAGATTCTTCTGACGTATATGGGGAATAAATATGAACGTTATTTATTTGTAATAAAACTATTAAAATGTCTAGAAATTAGCAGGGGCGAAATCCTCAAAATCTTCGGAGGTTTCTTCATTATCTTCGGATGATACGAGTGGGGTGGTATCGTCTACACCAGTGGCCGAAGCGTATGTGTCATATGATTCCATAATTTCTTCATCTTCTGATGATTCCATCACATCTTCAAGTCCAACCGAATCTTCGAGTCCAGCCAATTGAACTTCTTCACCGGTCATTTCTTCTTCAAAACTTTCAATCTCATCATTCATGGCAGCGTATACAATTGATAAAACAAGTGCGACACTTACGAGAAGACCTAAGCGCATGTCAATTGAAGCGGCCAACAAGACAACAACCATAGAAATACCTCTTCCCATAGCGGTGTTGAAAAAATCAATGGCGTTTGATTGATCCAATAGGGCGACATACGCAATTACAAGAAGTACGACTACACAACTAAGTATGTTTTCACTTTTGCAATAACCGAGTAATTTACTTTTAGCTTCATTTGCTTTTGTCATAACAGATTTAGATGTTGAGCTCACTACTTCTACTGGCGAGGTTGACATTATTATTATACATAAAACATTATATTTCAATCTACTCTACATTTCGTATTATGTACAGGAATCCATTCAAGTTCGATATTATTAATTTCTTGATTTGACTGGGTTGTTTGTTTTAATTCGGTTGTTTGATTTGATTTGTTTTTTTCCACTTGGTCTGTATTTTTAGTATAATTAGACCTACCACCTAAAAGATCATCCGGAAAAAATCGTTGTTTCCTTGATATTGAATTGTTATTTGAAGATTCTGGACATTTTGGACATTTTGGACAGGTTGGACATTTTGGACATTTTCGAATGTATTTTGCAGTTTTTATTTTTTCGGACATAGATGGTTTTATTTTGCTTTTAAGAATGTATTTGTCAGAAGGACATACTTTGTCTAAATTTTGAAATGTAGGACACACAGGGCATACTTTCTCTGTCCGATTTTCATTCGCATGAGCATTCGCATCGCGAGCATCGTTGTCATTTCTCAATTTACATTTCGCTACTTCTGCTAGTATTTGAGATTTATGATTTAATTCGTTTTCAGAATGTTTGTGGAATACAAATAAAGCAGTAAGAAACCCAATAAGTAAAAGAGTTAATACTAAAATAATTCCCATTATTATAGTTTTATAGGTTTTTAATGTACAGATTTTATAAATTCATTTTATATTTACTGATTGTATTCTTCTTTGTATTCAAATTTAGGCATCATTGACCCTACTTGAGTATAATCCAAAACGTCCACAGGCACACCGTTTGTAGCGGTTGGTTGAACTTTACATGGAGACGTTGGTACACATACAGGTGCCTTTGTTTGCCATTGCTTCCAATATTTATTAGGAAAAAATACAAATCCATATGGAGAATCTACATTAGGTTGTGGTTCTAAATATTTATCATATAAATCAGCATGTGGCATAATATCTGGGTTTTTATCTATCGTTTTTTCTTTTGTTTCATCAGTTGTTTCATCTGAGGCACTTTTTGTATGGGATTTCAATTCTGTCAAATAAGGATTCGATTTCGTGCTCACTGTAATGGGGATTTGTGACCCACGATCATACGATGGTTGTGGCACTTCTTCAATGAGTTCCTTTTTAACATCATCTTTTACAGTATCTTCACACGTTTCATCTATATAAGCAAATTCTAAAGATGATCCTATTTTGCTATCTCGGCGATGCGATCCTGTATTAATCTTTACAGGTTCCGATTCATATTCGACAGTTTCAGTTTCATTCTCTTCCTTTGAATTCAAAAAGCTCTCTTCTGTTCCTGTTATTGTATTTGTTTTGGCAATGAGTTTTGTTAAAACAAATACACATATTAAAAAAAGAACTGCAATTATCAGTCCTACAAATATTCTTATATTAATATTCATTACTTATGCTCTTCTTTTTTCGTTTGAATTTTTGTCTTTTTATTTTTGGTCTTTTCTTTAATTGATACTCTTTTAAATACAAAACTTCTATTCATAAAACTAGCAGTTTTTTCCTCTTTAGACAGTACAAATTTTGAATTATTCTCATAAAATGTTTCAAATGTATTTGTATGTACACATTCAAAACCAACGTCTAATAATACCTTTTTTAAATAATCGAAATTAACCAAATATTCTTCGTGGTATTTTCCTATAGTTTGTACCAGTACACGAATTTTCATTCCCAATGAACTTGCATCTTTATAAAATTTCTTATTATCATCATATTCTCTATTGATACTTAAAAACTCTACATCGTTCGTTTTTGAAGATTTACACGCACCAGTATCCAAACAATTAGATTTAATACGTTTCTTGAATGATATTTTACCACTTTCTTTCAAAGAATTAAATATCTTCTCGCCGTCATAACAGCAACCAACAAAATATCCACCTATTTTTAAATTATCTGTTAAATTTTCTATGAATTTACGCAATGTCTTCGCATTTTGAAACATATAATGTAATGCAAAGAACATTGTAATCATATCATATGAATGTTTCTTTGAAAATAGTTCTTTTCCGTACTTTTTATATGTATCATTTGCTATAGAGAATGCTTCTTGAGAGTGTAAATTCAAATTAACATCACCGTGAAGAAATATAACATCTTTTTTATTATTAATTTGCTTCGAAAGTCTTGCATATGCACCTCCAATAGGATGATGGAGATTGTTTAAACTATTGTCAACTCCTACTATTTTTTTGAAATTTGTTAACATATATCTATTTAAATCACCTCCTCTTCCCGATGCAAGATCTAATAATGTTCCACCATTTGGTGTTAAATTGTTGTTTATCAACAGTTTATTTTTAACAACGGTAGTGTGAAACCTTCTCAAATTAAGATCAATATCTAGATTATGATTTTCTTGAACATAATATTCTTCCGACTCTTCGTGGGCGGATGGTATATGTACATCTTTTGTCAGCATATCTTTTGTTACTGGAAAATGCAATATATTCCATATATCCATTGCCACAATTGTACCATTCGGTCTTGATTTATCAAATCTAACATTCCTAGGAATCCATTTCATACGAGCAGGTTTGTTTAAATCATATCTCATTTCTACAATTGAACCATTAAAAATTTCATCCCCATTCTCACATAGTAATTTACCATTCTCAGATATTTCAATCTTTGTAATGTGTGCACTCATGTCTTCAGGTTCTATAGATTGAAACTCATACTCTTCGTTGTCACTTGTCCTTTTCAATGACTTGGAGAAATATCTATCAATCGTATTTACAACCTTTCCTTTTGTTTTTAGAGTTACAATTCTATATTTTTTATCCATTTTAGTATTTACATCATACCATTCGGAAATATCTCCAAATATTACTCTAAAATCTACTGTATTCTCATCTCTATCTTTCCATTTTAATAATTTATCCCATGTATTGCTTGATTTTAAAATACCTTTGCCAGAATCATTCTCATATATTTCTTTTCCACATAGGGCATCTTGAGGAGTAAATATCAAACCATCTGTATTATAAATATCATTATTCATCTTTTCAAATGTAGAATATACACTGCTATACAATTTATCACATGACAAAAATGGTTTCACCTTTATTACAAAATCTATATTTTCATCTATTTTTTTGGAATCAATTAATTTATTGGCAGCACTTATTCTTGTATTCAGTGATTTCATTCTGATATCAATTCCATTCTGATAATAACAATCAAATATCAAATAATGTAAAATTTCATCATTGTTTTTACTTAACTTTACAAGTTCGCCATCAAATATGGACCCTATAGCGTCTTTTAAAATACATCCTGTTCTTTCAAAGTATTTATCGTTTTTAGATGATAATAAGAATAATTCTCCTGTTTTATATACAAATCCTAACATACGCAACCCATCTGTTTTTGATGTAACTGTATAATTATTTAAATTTTCTCTCATAATTCTATATTTTGAAAGATTCATAGAAACAACTTGTGGTCCAGGGAGCAATATATGTTTATTCCGCATCATTGAGATACGAAGACTTCCCATATTTCTCCCATTTGTTCGTATGGATATTAAATCCTCTTCAACTTCTTTCAGTAAGGATTTCTTACATAACAACCATGTAGAATCTCTTATATTCATCAGTTTTGTTATAATGCTCACAAAATCATTTATACTTGCACTAACGTCACGTTTATCTTCTTTGCTTAAATATTCAATTTCTATTTCGTAATGTTCGTTTGCCTCTTTTGTACCAGATTCTATAAATGTTTTAGATGATAGTACATTTTTTCGTCGCTGTGCCCCAGTATTTGATTTAACTACAGTAAGATCAACGCGAAAATTATTGTAAGAATAACTATATCTTCTCTTTAATCTATACGTTTTGTTTATATCACTCCAATTATCTATAATATCTATAACATCGGGGTCATCTTTGTTAATCATACGTTCCCGTTTCACATTTAATTTACAATTATATTCATTCAAAACCATTGCATCTTCCCTTGTCTTGCTATAAATGACAGCAATTAAATCATTCAATTTTTCTGAGTCTTTTTCTACTCTGCAAAATTGTTTTATAACATCTCTTCCTTCTATTGTCATCCTAATATCATTACCACAATTCACGTCAAGTGAATCACGTTTATCGTCCAATAATACATATTTTTTTCTGCAAAATTCCAAGACATTAGAGAATTCTGACCTATTTATATCCTTTTTAAAAAGACACTCCAATTCTAATTCCGAATCGGATTTACATTCATTCATCCAATTTTTTAGAAAATTTTCTTGATCGCTAGAAATTTCCATTTATAATCTTATATTTATAAAGTATTATATATCATTCACTCATCATTTTTACATATTTTGAACTATTGAGTTTTATATATGCTACACATACTATAAAAATCATATTATTGTTCATAATCTAAGAGTATTAATACAAAAATAATAAATAATTTCCACAAGTCATTTATAAAAATGACATACTCAAAAATATCATACTAAAAATGACACAGTGTTGTAAATAATAATAAAACATCATAAATATATTATAGTATTTATATTCAAAGCATGGATGTGATTATCCAAACTCATACTATTGGAAATTTATGTAAATATCTCGATTTTAACTGCATATTTGTATCATTTTATAGTGTTTCCAAATCCATTAATAAAATAATTAAAAACAATGTTCCATTAATTGAACGCCTTAGTCGTATTCAAGATAAAATCATATTTGCCCAAGAAATACATTTCTTAAAAAAACTATATGCCATTGACAATAAAGATGAAACAACGAATGGAACAACGAATGGAACAACGAATGGAACAACGAATGGAACAACGAATGGAACAATGAATGATAAAAAAAATGAAGAATTTTTAGAGTTTATCAATAATAAAAAGAACAGAAAAGGAAAATTACTATCATATTTTTCACATTGTCTTATTCACAACAAACCATATCTTATTCAAGATAACATTTATACTATCCTTGATTCGTGGAAGATGTCAGAAGATGGAGAAAAAATTAAAGTGATTTCCCATTTCACATCTTATACCAAAATCGCAATTTTAAAACTTACTACTTTACTAAAAAAAAAAAAAAATATACAATATAATTAATGTTTCGTGTTTTAGCTTTGATTATGCTCATGGCTGGTATTGTATTTATTACAATAGGATATACAAAAATGTCGTTTAAATGCCCTCCACCTCAAGTAGAATATAGGTATATACCTAGACAAATATACGAAGAACAAATATATGATCAAAATGTTATGAAAAATTTCCAAACTATGTTTTCAAAATCAACACCTGGAGTTGAAGGTTCGGACGATAAATAATTTTTTTTAAAATAAATACAAGATGTTTGAAATACTATAATATAATGTATAGTGGATTAAGACTGTGGTTCCATTTATTAATGTTATCGATACCTGTTAGTTCTGCACAACTGCAACGGAGATATTCATCGGTTACTCCACATACATTAACAACATTATTACCTAAAAACAACTCAAATAATCCCAAAAATATTTCTTTGTCTCAAACAAACAGTACACCTTCTCATAATAATTCCGCAGTTAAATTAGTTAAAAAAACAACAGTTTTGGTACTTTTAACCTTTGTTCAGTTATGTATAGTAAGACCATTTTCGTGTAAAGATATCGCATTTGATTTTTATAAAAAATTAAGTGATATCACTCCGTTTCATGATATGTTTAAAAGCGAAAGGAACGCAAATAATGTTATAGATAATTTCATTGAAGTTTATTATGACGGTGTTGATAGAACGTCTTGGGAAGATGTTATTGGAATAGAGAATGCTGTGGATGAATTAAAAAAAATACTAAATATGATTCGTTCTAGAAACGCATTCTCAAAAGCAAGAAGATGTGGTGTAACTCCTCCTAGAAACGTACTATTTGTTGGTCCTCCGGGAACTGGAAAAACCTTATTAGCACGTGCGGCTGCAACCGAAATTGACGCACCATTATTGGTTGTATCTGCTTCTGAAATAGTAAAAGGAAAATATGCAGGAGTTGGAGTAGAACGTGTTAAAAACTTATTTAAATATGCCAAAATCTATGCAAAAAAATCTAAAAAAAATATGGCAATGGTGTTTATAGATGAAATAGATTCATGTGGTCGTAAACGCGGGGGCGATGATTCATCTCTTTCAACAGATCACGATAATACGCTCAATCAATTATTAGTAGAATTGGACGGATTTAGAGCACGTGATGAATCTCAACCTTTAATTATTGTACTTGCTGCAACAAATAGAAAAGACATGTTAGATTCTGCACTTTTACGAAAAGGGAGGTTTGATAATATTGTAAAATTAGACATACCAAATCTAAAAGGACGTGAAAATCTTTTTGATCATTATGTAACCAAACAAAGAAAAATGGCTTCTGTAAGGGAAATTAAATTTAAAACGAATACATTTTCAAGTGAAGTGTTATGTCAAGCACTTAATGAAAATTATTTGTCCAATTCATCAAATACGACTATATTAAAAATAGTATATCCAATCAAAGTAGCAGGTGTTAAAATACCTGCTACTTTATTTTCAAATCTTACAGCACATTTGAGACTATCTGATATTAAATCGTTTCTAAAAATTAAGAATAAAGGATCAAATGAAACCTATATACCATACGAAATTGAATATCAAGGTGCAAATATAGAAAATGATAATATAGATTACATTAAAGCTCTTGCAAGTATGTCGACAGGGCTTGTGGGTTCGGATATTGCATCTATTGTAAACGAAGCATCCATTTTAGCAATGGATAATAATCGTACGTTGCCAACAAAGTATGATTATTTTCAAGCTCTCGAAGATAATATTCTTGGAAAACCAATTTATTCCAAAAATTCTATAGATAAACCTGAACCAGATTGGAGAATTGCTATTCACGAAGCAGGTCATATATTGGCATCCTTTGTTTTGAAACATATTGATTCCGCAACACGGGCGAGTATCATACCAAGAAGTGGTGGGTCATTGGGTGTAACTATGTTTAATATTGGAGATGCAACAAATTTAAGAGCATTGGAACTTCGAGATCGTCTTGTCATGATGTTAGCAGGTAAGGCAGCAGAATTACATGTATTCGACGGAGATTCGTCAACGGGTGTATCTGACGATGTTAGACGCTCTTCACACCTCGCAGATGCTATGGTCAAACAATTTGCAATGGAAGGGGTCGCTCATATGATCAATGATGATACATCTGATATTGCGGTTAAAGATGAACTTATAAATGCGGAGAAACGTGCGTTGGAGCTCGTTTCAAAAAATAATAATACATTATATTCTTTAGCGTATGAATTAATGAATAAAGGAACCCTAGACGAAACAGATCTTCGTATAATTATAACAAATCTAAATGACCTAAATGGAATAAATACCATTAAAAAAAAAGGACCCGTGTATCCATCAGAAGGACTCTCGCATATTTTAGAGTTCTTAAATTCATCAAAAGAAAAAAACCTTAAAACATCCGAACTTCCAATTCGTACAAGACGAAATAGAGCGTTCGTACTAATTGCAATTATTGTTCTCTCATCTTTCTAAATCATTTAAGCATCAGATGTTATTTTGACCCAACACTCTTTAGATCTACGAATCGCTAAATTTCCAATTATATTTTTTTTTATTTCGGGGAACTTAATATTTATTTTGATATCTTCAGATTCTTCTATATAACGTTTCAAAATAGAAAATAGTTCTCTAATTGGTTCATAAATCATAGTTAATTTCAATTCGGTTAGTTTTGATACAATTTTTTTAACTTCATTCTGTTTCTCCTCTTTTGTTCTGGAATCCATTGTATCTTTGATTATGAATATATTATTAAGTGGTTTAATTAATTCGTTACATCGGCACATATGCATTATTTGTAAATTGTTTTACACTTTTGGACATTTACACCCTTGAAGATTTAAAATGAACATATTTACTATTAATGGTCGTTTATAATGGGTGTAAAATATCATAAAAAACCAATTTAAAGAAATGACCCTATATAATATTAAATGAAAATTCAAAGTGAAATTATCAAAAAATTTTTAGAAGATTTACCTCCTAAATGTAAGAAACCATTAGATAAAATTATAACTAAAATGTTAGAATCTAGTAAATATATTGATGATTCAACATTAATTTATGATGAAAACAATGAATATGGTTATGATAAAGAACATTATCACAATTGGGAATGTAATCCAACAAAAATATCACAATTAAGTAATAGAGAAAAAAAAGATTATAATGACTTCAATGATAATGAATTAACAACAATATTAGGTAGTTCTTCATTACCTAATATAGAATGTGTTAAAGGTGATATTCAATTAGGAAAAAGAGTTCATGCTTGTATTATAATGTGGTTGTCTATTTATATATACGAAAGACCTGTTTTATATTTATTTAGACCCCTTAATATTGATAAAGAACAATTACAAGACGATATTGATGGAACCGAAACATGGAATTTTAATATTGAATGGGTTAAAAATAATTTTAATGAGTCTAATAAAAAATATTTTGATTATAGACTTCCATCTCTTACTGATATAAAAGATAAAAAAGTTGCAAATAAATTGTCAGATAAAGAATATCTATCTGACCCAAAAATGATATATATGGCTTTAATGAACCCAACTGATCTTGAAACATTAAATAGAAAATTTTATGAATATATACTAGAATACTGCGAAAAAGTAAATATTACTCTAATTATTGATGAAAGTGATTTACTAAGTCCTACAGCTGAAAATAGTAATAATATTTCAGAGAAAGATACAAAAAATTCTAAAAGTGAAAGATTAATTTCAAGATTAGTAAATAAAGTCGCACATACAATTCATATAACAGGGACAGCACATTCATTTTTTTGGAATTACACAACTGCTCTAAGCGAAGAGGAAAAGACAATTATACCTATTGAAAAGATATTTGTAATGAATCGTCATAAAAATTATTATGGTTTTATGAAAAAAAATATTAATTTTTCCACTAATAATAAAAATTTACCTATTATTAGTGAATGGTGGTCAAAAGGTAGAGGAGTAATTAAAGAAGATAAATATGATGTTATAAAAGATTATAATATAAATATAAAAAATATTATTACTTCAATTGTAAAAAGAAAAAATACATATAATTCATTTTTAATTTCAGAAGAAAAAATACAAAATAATCAAAAAAAACTAGCTGAGAAAATTATTAAAGATTTTGATTCATTATTCTGTGTTGTATTTCATGGTAAAAAAGGTAAAAATGGACTACCTACTGGATTAAGATTATATTTTCCAAAAAAAATAGATAATTTAGATATAGAAAAAGAACTTCAACAAGTGGTTATTTTTGAAACAAGATTATTTCACCCAGGTGGTTTAAAAGGAATACCTACAAGTGATAATAATGAAGAATATTATGATCACTACAAGTATTATGATATTGATATGAAATCAAAACAGTTTAATATAAAAATGGTATATAAAGTTTTGGCTATGTTATTCAAAAAAATTAAATCAAATAAAACAGTTATTACTATCACTGGTATATATGGAGAAAGAGGTTATTCATTTACAAGTGATTACTATAACGAAGATAATAAATATGTACTACATTTAACAGACCAATATTTTGTTTCTCATGCTTCGTATAATTGCACTGATATTGTCCAAAGAGGGCGTATACAAGTAAAATGTACAGATAATCCAAATCTAATATTTTGGACTACAAATGAATTAGTTGAAATAATTAATGAGTATGTTGATTTCATAACAAAAATAGAAAAAAAAATTATGCCTTTGCCAAGAGGACATGAGTATATTAGAAATTTATGTGAAATAAATCTAGTTCATAAAGAATTTATAAAAACATTAGGAAGACCAAAACAAAGAAAAAATTTAGAATCAACATGTATAAAATATAATAGAGAAAATAACGCCTTGGTTTATTCATTCCCACCAAATTTAGAAACAACCAACTTTGAAGAATATTTTTCAAATTGGTGTAAAGAGCAAAATATTAAGTTTGATGGTTTTATTAATACATTAAAATCTACAGATAAAAATAAATTTATCAATGAATACGGAGATTATGAAGTTAAACAATATTTTGAAGAACTTGAACATGATTTTAAAATTGACAATATAAACAATATATTAATATCAAAAAATTGCAACCAAATTTCAAATAAATGGTATGAAGAAAGGACAAGTAAAAAAGATGGAGACATTTGGAGAGACATAATAAGAGGTAAAGTTAATAAATACACAAAAAAAGAACTGGAAAAAGAAAAATATGAAGGCATAGATAGAAAAAATACTAAATCATCCCGTTGTAACTTATGTTATGATTCTAACCAATTATTAGTGTCAATCAGATATTGTATAGATAAAAAAATTTTGCCAATATCAGATTTAAAAATTTTACAAAAACAAAATTATAAAGAAATAGATAATAACGAAATTTTACATTCTGTTTTAGATTATAAATATATTAATGATACTTTTTTACAGAATGAATTGGAGGATGGCAAAGAATTTATATTAAATAAAGAAGATATTGAAACTATAAATGACAATTCATATTTCTTTTTAACAGCTGATGGTTATGTGTATCATCATGATCATGAAAAATCAATTAAAAAAGTAAGAATCCAAATTAAATCAGAAATAGAACAAACTAGAAACAGCGAATTGATAAATCCTATTTTAACTTTTAAAGAAGGATGTATTAAAGAAATTGAAGGAAGTAAGAGAGTTGGTGTTAAAAAAGTTATGGAAGGTTTTAACACTTGGTGTAAAACAAATGGTGTTAAAGAATATAAAAAATTGAAAGACTTTCGTGAAAATTTTGAAATAATTACAGGTCTTAAAAGGTCAAAATCATATATAAGAGGTTATAAAATAGAATTAAAGCTTTAATTATAATTAAATAAAGAATGGATAATACAATAATACTTACTTTTAATTTTTTTAATAATGCTTCATTTAATGACATATTTAATTATTGTAATAGGTTTTCAGATAATTCAAAAAAAGTAGTCCAAAAATATATAAATGATTTAGTTAAAAATAATATTTTAACCCATAACTATATTTTAACAAAAGAAGGCAAATATATTCTGAATCAATTAAATATTTACTATCAGCGTATTATTATTAATTCATATAGAAAATACAAGATAAAAAGTGATAAAAAATATGCATTAAAAGAAATAAGATTAGAGCAGCAAAAATTAAGAAATCATTTAATTTCAAATTGTTCAAATATATGTGTATTTTGTGAAAAAAAACTACCTTATTTTTTATTAGAAACAGCTCATATAAAACCTAGATGCTTATTAAATTATGATGAAAAACATAATTATAATAACGTAATGTTTTTATGTAGATTTTGTCATGTGATTTTTGATAAAGGTTATTTGGGGATATATAATAATCAATTGTTAATTAGTAATAAATTAAATATATTAGATTACGATTTGCCTATTTATACAAAAAATAAAGATTTTAAGAAAGAACAACAAATATTTTTTGATTTTCATTATAAATTTATTTATAATTTTTAGGTTTCTTTCTTAATTTAGATTTACTTCTATTATATTTTGGATAAGTTTCTTTTTGATATGCATATTGAAAATAATTTTTATAATTTATTGGTTTTATTTTACTCATTGCTTTTCCTACTTCTCTTTTTAATTCTGGATATTTCAATACTTTTTTATTTAATTTTAGATAGTGTTTAATTTGATTAAATACCATCTCTATTACATTTGTTTTTGGAGTATATGGTACGCTAAATAAATATTTATTACCACTTTCTAATATTGCTTGTTTTACATATTCATTTCTATGTGATCCAGCATTATCTAAAACTATTAAATTATCTTTGTATTTACCAAATACATTTTCTTTAAGAAACTCAACTAATCTTCCTTTAGTCATTCCTCCTTTTTCATATAATTTCCAACCTACACATTTTGAATTATTAACTGCACATAATAGAGTGAATTTTCTATAAAAATAACTATCATCTGTTTTCACTATACATCTTCTTCCAAGAGGACATCTTGAATATTCAGGTATCATAGCTGGTTGTATAGAACTTTCATCCAAACTAATTATTTTATCAATAGGATATTTTTTAATTTCTTTATAGAATTTACTTAATTCATTCTTTTTATTTATTGATTTACGATATCTTGTTTGGGGAAAGTGTTCATGTCGTGTCCGTTTTCGTGTTCTATTTTTATCTCTTATAACTTGACCCAAATGTTGAGGTGTTATATCAAAATTTTTATATTTTTGTTTTACTAACTTTGCTAATTCAAACATAGTAATTTGTTCATTTTGTTTCAATAGAGTTAATGTATATTTAACTTGTTCATTAGTAATTTTATATGATACTGGTTTTCTACTATATCTTTTTATTGATTTATCCTTTTTATATCTATTAACCCACCTTTTCAAACTAATTCTAGAACATTCAAATATTTTACAAGTTTTTGATAAATTTTTAGATTTATTAACATAATGTTTTACAGCAGTAATTTTATAATCTTCACTATGATGTTTAGGCATATTATATAACAAGATTAAATAATATGTTCATTTTAAATCTTCAAGGGTTTAAAAGACCGGTTGATTTCATGATTAATTTCATGATTACTTTACATAAAGTCTCGGATTATCAAATCCTATCAAGAATGGATTGGGGCAATTTAGTACCACTATAATTGTCTAATTCATTCAATAACGCCTTGTCTTTATCATTGAGAAGGCTGTTCATCCATTCTTGAACATCCATCTGCATTTTTTTTGGTTCGTCTTTATTTTTTTCGGGTTTCATTGTTCTATTTCGTATTGCGGTTCTATCTGCATTAGACAACTCAGACTCTGGTCCATATTTAAAAGTCAATTGTCTAAACAAATCTTTTTCTTTTGTCTCATATTTTATTGCTAACGTATCTACGTCTGCACATTTGGCAGGACAATTTTCTTTATAAAATCTTAATAACCTCGTTTTAAAATCCATTTTAATATTTAAATGAATGATGTAATCATTTTTATTAATCAATAAATAATGTTCAACAAAGACGATATTATTATATATACAAAAAAAGGTCATCAAATAGCAAGAATTGTATTTATTCATTATGATGATTTAAAACCCTATTATACAATATTTATAAGAAGTGAACAAAAAGAGATTCAAACTGTTGGGAAATATCTCACAAAATGCTACAAAACACAGAAGAAATTAAAATCTAAGAGATATCATTCCAAAAAAAAATAATGATGTGTCTCTTTAGAATCATATGCTCCTTGTAAATGACACAATGAACTGATTATTATATGAATAAAGTATCTACATAGTACTTCTCTAAGTTAATAAAATTAGTTGTGTTATCATTTGTACTACAAAACAGAACTATGAATTTATTTTTAGTTTCATAAATATATTTATAGAATTTACCACTCATTATACTTATATATTATAAACAAAAGATCACCATTCTATTTGGGTTTTGTTGTTTTTCAATAATATTTCGTTACATTTACTAAAGTGTTTACATCCAAAAAAACCACCTCTATTGGCCGATAAAGGGCTAGGATGATTTGATTCAAGTATGTAATGTTTATTCTCGTCTATAAATTTTTTTTTGGATTTAGCATTTGCCCCCCATAATATGAATATAATACCTTCTCTTTCATCAGAAATATATTGAATTATATCATCAGTAAAATCCTTCCATAATTCTGAATGACTATTTGCACTACTTTCTCTGACTGACAATGAACTATTTAACAATAGAACACCTTGTTTTGCCCACGAAGTTAAATTACCACTGTCTTTTTGAATACCAAGGTCTTGGTGTAGTTCTTTGAATATATTTACCAAAGAAGGTGGTATTTTTATATTATCGGGCACACTAAAACTCAATCCCATTGCTTGTCCTTTTTTATGATAAGGATCCTGCCCCAATATACACACTTTTATATCTTCAAAGGAACATAAATCAAATGCTAAAAAACGAATTTCTTCTTTAGGAAAAATTCTAAATTCAGTATAATATTTACATTGCTCCATCTCTAGATAATCATCAATATCGGTCAATTCTTTCTGGGTTGTTTCAAAACTGAAAAATGTAGACCAACTCATATATATAAATTATACGTTTTTTAACTTATATTATCTCATCAACCAATCCGTATTGTAAACATATATCTGCGTCTAACCATATGTCTGTTTTCAATAGATCTTCCAATGAATCCTTTTCAATTTTAGTATTTTTAATGTATATATCTCTTATGTTGTTCATAAAAGAATTTAAATTATTTACTTCTGTTTTTAATTCGTTAAATTTACCAGCAGCTGCTCCACTCAATTGGTGAATTAACAATGCGGAATGTTTCGTCATATATCTTTTACTTCCGCATACAGAAATAAGCGATGCAGCAGATGCACAATATCCATCAATATAAGTATGTATAGGCGTATCTGAATTTTTAATCACATCACATACATATAACGTCGGCATGAGAGAACCGCCGCCACTTTGAATATGTAAATCAATAACTGGTTCTAATTGAGGATACATTACTTTTTGGTGTTTTGCTTCAATATCCATCATCTTAAGTGTCTGTGTTAATTGGAGACACGTCTCATCTGTAACCTTTCCATAAAAATATATCGACAAATCTTCTGATGCTGTCGTATCATGCGATGTGGTTTTTGAGCTTTGTTCTTCTGCTTTAATATTCGATTTAATATTTGATTTACTCAATAATTTGGAATTGAATAAGTTACTTGGAATATTTAAAGCATAAGCAACCGGAATTAATAAATAACTCCACCCACGCATAATAGTATATGTAAAGAAATTTAATATCAGAATTTCTTTTAATTATGTAATAAATAATGACAAACGTAAATTATACAAACAAAAAAATAGCATCAGGTTGGCACAAAGATAAACCCCATACTAAAAAAGAACGGTCCATAACTATAAAAAAACACGGATCTAAATGTTTTCTGCGGCCTATTGAAAAAAAGTACCCAATCTGTGATAAAAAAGGAAACTATGATTGTAGAGGGATTATTGCTGCTAAATTCTGGGCGGATACTGCCGAAACCAAAGCAAAGAAACGCCCAACCAAAAAAAGACCATATTCATTCAAAAAAATAAGCAATAAAGCCAAGAAAATTGGAAAAAAGATAGGGTGTATCGTATTTAAAAAAACAAAAAAATCAACGAGGTAAGAACCAACCGTAGATATCTTCATCTCTTAGTACTATAGTATCGTTCTCATTCAATTTACCATATATATATGTACATGCTCGATCCCAAGCAGTTTCATCGTATCTTTCCTTTAAATTTGGAATCATACAATTATATTTTTCATCAAAATTTTCTTCTAATGTTCCCCAGTACCACGCAAGTTGATTATAATCAGAATCTATATCTTCCTTGTGATATATACCCAAAACAGTTTCCCCAGAAACATATATTTTACCTTTTTTACAAAATAGCTCCAAATACATCTTTATATATTTTTTATCTATATTAAAAAGAGGTTGTTCAAATATATAATCTGGAATATTAAGTTCTGAAAAATTTATTTCCTTGTATTCGTCTACTATCGCACATTTCTCTTTTATTTGTTTTGGTTTATACCAATATACAATTGATAAAACATGTTCGTCTTTGATAGAATTTAATAGTCTATGTGTTGTGAATATACCCAATCCATTAAGAGGAAGTAATCTAGAAGCTAAATTCATTATTAGATATTCTCCTAGACCCTTTTTTCTATATAATGTATCGACCCATAAATCATCCACTAAGAAAATTGGTCTATCGCCCCAAAACCATGGCATTCCATTAATACTTCCAACCAACACGTCGTTTTTTCTATCTTTTAATTTTAAACACGATTTATGTATTGGAAAATCTAAAAAATCTTTTGGATTGGGTAAATTTTTACTTAATTCACATTCTTTTATAAAATATAATTTATCAATTGTATTATTTTTATCATTGTTTTTTAAAAAAATAGAAAAGAATTCTCTAATTTTTTTATTTCTTGTTAAATATTTACTATGATCTATATTCTTGAAGTAAGAATCATTTAATAAATATTTGTAGATGAACAATGATAACATAAATAATACAACAATAACGAGTATGTAATACATATATGCTATTTAAAAAAAAAATTTTTATAATAGACTCGATTGGCTCGCCTATTTCACAATAAGTGAAAACAGGGAAAGTGCAATAGCTTTCTCCTAAAATACTTAATATATTAGTTACTAATATATATTTCTTAAAGTTTCAACCCTATAGGTTGGCTTTCCCATAGTCTTTTTTTGATTTTTATTTGTTTTTTGTTTTTTTTTGATTTTTATTTGTTTTTTGTTATTTTCTTCTTTGTTTATTCGTTGAAATATAACACCATCATACGATTACGTTTGTCGAAGTATGTCTATTGTAAATTCTTGTTAAAATACCAATTTATTGATGGTATTATACAGAATTTCCAAATGATCGTAAATTTGTTTTACAACTATGACTTAAATAACTTATTTCTCAACCGATTTAGAAAGTTTTTTGCCCTTGGATTTAACGGTCGTTACAGGAGCAACAATCGCGTTTTTGTTAAATAGTGGGGTGATGTGTTTGTTAATGGCGAGGAATGTAAGTTTTTCTCCTTTAGGAATGCCAAAAAGACTAGCCAATGTGTTATCGGTTTTGAAGGTACGTTTGTCATCAGGTATCTGCAAACCAGTTGTACGTACGTAATCTGAAATTCTACGAAGGGCTTCACTGCGTGTTGTGAGAGGCTCCGAAAGACCCATGAATTTCATAAGACGGTTGTCAATTGGGGTTGCGGTTTCGTTCTTGGTCGATTTTTGCTTTTTCATCTTTTTTTTGATAACTTCATGCATCGCCCTTTCTAGTTTCTTAAGACGCTTGGAAAGAGCACACATACCTACCGTCATAGATTGCATCTCGGTTTCAATTTCTAAAAATTCCTGAGAAAGTGCACTTGTGGCTTCGTCCACTTTTTGGGCAGCAGTTTTGACTTCAGTTTTGGCTTCAGTTTTGGCTTCAGTATTAGTAACCATAATACATTAATTTCAGAACTTTCTCTTTAAGCCAATTTTTCCATGATATAAGATTTTAATCCTGAATAAACCCTTGAACCATTAAAATTATTTGGCGATTCTCCACTTTTCAATAATACAATTGTAGGATATCCTTCAATTTCTCCATGGTCTTTTACATATTCTTTCATGTTAACATTTTGCTCTTCCATCTCTAACACATGTACGACTTTATCATTTATTACTTTCCCATTATATTCAGCAAAAAGCTTATCCCAATCACCTTGCATTTTAACACAGTGTGGACACCAATCCGCAAAAAGTTTTAAAAATACTACATCACCCTTATTTACAACTCCTCGAACTTCAGTATCATAATCTTTTACATGTCCAGATTTATTGCTAAATTTTTCACTACAATTTGTCTTTTTAAATAAATAAATAGAAACACCTAGAAGAAGAATTGCAATTATTAAGAGCACAAACCCAAATATCATTGTTTTGGGCACCATCGTTTAACTTATGTTCTATAAAAATGATTACGATTTTTTAAAGTTAACATAACTCAACCAAAACATGCAAGTTAACTTCCCTCACGAAATTGATGTCTCTGAAATCACGTTCTCCGAACCAAAACCTTTTGGAGAAAATGGCGGTAAGATCGTTTATGTAAAATACAATGATTCTGATATTAATCTACAATGTCCCACCATGGGTGTTCCTTACGGAATTAGTAAGTTCGATGATGGTTCTCGTGTAAAATTTACACTTGACATGTCCTTTAGAGATAAGGATACAAATACACGTGTTGAAAAACTTCATTCTCTTTTAGAAGAATTTGATAATCACGTACTTAAGAACGCTGTAAAATCTTCAACCGGATGGTTCAAAAAGAAGATGTCTAAGGAAGTACTCAACGAACTCATTACCCCTTCTGTAAAGCGTGCAAAGGATAAAGAGACCGGTGAATTTACAGACAAGTACCCACCCACCTTTAAAGTAAAGGTTCCGTGGTATGAAGGACGCTTTACAAAACCTATCTTTCACATGGATAGCGAAGAAACACTTGAAGGTGATTGGAATGAACTTCTATCTAAGGGTGCTACGGTTAAAACGATCGTATCACACGGTGGTATTTGGTTCGCAGGTGGTAAGTTTGGAAGTCTATGGCAACTCAAGCAGGTAAAGGTAAATCCTGTTGATCGATTGGTAAAATATGCTTTCCGAGATGATGATGGCGACAATAACGAAAATACCGACAATAACGAAAATAGCGAAAAAAACGAAAACAAAGACAACAATAACTCTGGTGAATATGTATTAGATTCTGAAGAAGAAGAAGACAATGAATTGTAAAAATAATACTATAATCTTTAAAAAAAAACCTAAATTATTTTTTTAATTTTTACAGTACCTGCTATTTAAAATGGAAGAATTATATATATATATCTACCAATTTGACTTAAAATTATTTTACATATGGTAGTACCAATAACACAAATGGCAACACACACAAGCGGTTACCTAGAAATTATTATAGGCCCAATGTTCTCAGGAAAAACGACAACACTTTTAAACATAGCACATAATCACGTTTTAAAAAATAAAAAAGTAATTATAATAAATCATTCTCACGATACACGATATTCTAATAAAGGAATAATCTCAACACACGATGGAATTAAACGCCAATGTATTACATTTTCTTCATTAAAACTTTTTGAGAATGAATGTAGCGATCTGTTTGAAAAGGCACACGTGATTTGTATAAACGAAGCTCAATTTTTTGATGATTTAAAAGAATACGTAACATCGTGGGTTGAAAAATATAATAAACATGTAGTGGTAGCAGGTTTAGATGGGGATTACAAAAGACAAAAATTTGGAAGTATATTAGATTTAATCCCTATAAGCGACGAATGTAATAAAATAAAATCTATATGTACAAATTGTTCAAAAAATTGTTTCGCACCATTTACGATAAGGAATCATTCTGATATTGAAATACAGATTGCAATTGGTTCAAATGAATCGTATCAAGCTGTATGCAGGTCGTGTTTTCAAGAAATAAAAATAAATCAAATCAACTCTTCATTGCAAATATAAATGTCGTCTACAATATGATATATTAACATGAAATAGGAAGAGACGAATGATGAGATATTATTTTTAATCTTCCGCGATCATCTTTTTCGTATACAAATGTATAGTCTGCTTTTATTTCAGTTTCCTTCGTTCTGAATTCATAATGTCCCATTGCGATAGATATAGTATCTTTATGTATTATTCCATTGTTGAACCATTTAATTGTTTCCCACCCAGATAATGCAAAACCTTCGTCCTCAATTATATCCCCGCCCACAAAGTAAGATTCGCATTCTTTTTTTGTTTTTCTAAATGGTTTTTCTATAGCCATAGTAGGCTTAAATAACAGATTCTTTTCGGAATACATTTCATTCAAAAAATTATGGATTGTTGATGTGTAATTACCATTATTTTTATATATTTTTCCTATTAATATTATCCATTCTCCCCATTCTTTTTGAATATGAATTACTTTGCTATCAAATACATCTTTCTTCATCTTTTCTATCTCAGAATCTAAGAATTCAAATGTACCGAGAGTATCGAATTTTGACATTATATAATACATCAAAATTATTTTTATATAAATTTTGATTTGTTAATATACGGTTGCTCTACAAATATTACGACTAAAATGTCTACAAGGACATTGACATCTAAAATATTTAGATATTTGAATCGTATTATTTTGTAAAAAGTCCATATATGTTGGAGTATCGTTCCAATTATCAATACTTAATGGTTTTTTTTGGCTATGCAATTTACAGCAATTACATTTTGTTAAAATATTCAAATAATCATTTGATTTTGAGAAGTCTAAATACTTTTCCATATGATTATAGAAATGCATATCGGGATTTCTCTCAAAATCACTTACACTTTTATCTAATAATTCACTTCTTAATATATTTCCAGGTTGTGCGGGTATACCGAATCTTATAAAGTGTAATGTTTTTTCAAATTCAATCTTATAATCTTCAGACGCATAGTCCCATATAATATCAATCAAATCTACTGGTAACGAAAGAAACTTCAAATTCATTTTGTTTAATATATAACACTTTACTATTATCATTTTTATGAATTATAAATTTAGATGTATAAATGAGAGATAACAATTAAACTAGCACTATATATAATGCGATACTTTAATATTCTTTTCTTTTTCCACGCGGTATCTGTTTCTTCTATGTTACCTAAAACAGTAATAGATAGAATATTTTCTAGACATACACCTCTTCAATTATCTGTTATTTTTGATGTATTAACAGATTATGCATCAACAAAATCACTCCATTCTTCGGGTTCAGATAAAAAAATGTACACAACCATATCTAGACAATTAAGAGAAGGAAAAATAAGCATAGATACATCATCTCACGAAAACGATATGTTTTTAGGATGGACACCACTTAAATATATCAAAGATGTCCAACCATTAAAAAATGACAATAGTGGTACACGATATGATAATATTCCAATTTATTTTATATTTGCAACTATCGCTCCGTATAATAAAAAAATTACAGTAGAAAAAATTTTTTATAATCCAACAATAGAGGTAGATATAGACCCTGCTCTTATGAAGTGTCATTTGATTGATCTGGCTAAGCAATCAGACACTACATTAGATTTATCAAAGTTAAAAGACTATGATAACGGAAGATGGCATCTCATATTATCAGATATTATTGATAAATAAAATACTACACATTATGATAAATTATATACTTCAGTTTTTATTAGGAGGGTCTTTATTTACTCTAATGTATTATTTTGCAAATATTAAAAAAGAGAGTATCAGTTCAATCCTAATAACAGTTCCTTTAAAATTTTTTATAAGTTTTATTTACATATATTTAGCAAATGGAAGCAATGAAAAATTTGTGTACAATGCTGTTTTCACAAAAATTATTTATTTGACATTTCTTGTTTTACTTTATTTTATGATTCAATATTATGATCAAAGATATGCTTTAACATTTTGTTTAATATATTGGTTTATAGCTATAACATTGCTATATAATTATATTTTAATTGATACGGAATAATTAATTAAAGTTCTACGTTATAATTTGGCTCTTGAAAGGTATTTCTTGCTAAAATAAATTCATGTGTGTTCATTTTAAGAGGTATTAATATCATTTGAATCGTTTTAAACAATAAAGTATGTTCTCTTGATTCTAGTAAACTCTCTGCATGTGCCATATTCGTCAATACATGATAACACCTTATAGCTTCATTATTATCTTTATTATTTACAGCTACTTTCATTTGTTCCAACCAATCTTTTACCTCATCACTAAATACAGGGGCTGGTTTTTCTTCTTTTTGTAATTTTAAAAAAACGATTACAATCACAATACCTGCTAAAATCAACCTGAAATCAAAATATAAAGATAAAAATCCAGCAAACAAAATTAACAACAAAAAATCTCTCAATAAATTCTTCATGAGATTAATATAAGCATGGAATTTAGTACATACTCTCAGGTGTCTGCATTGAATAATTTTGAGTCAACAAAAAATTTAGAAAATGTCCGCAAAATGAAGCTCACTAAACTTCCTAAATACAAAAAAGAAGAGGAAGATATAGAAGAAAATCCATTTTTAGATATTCCTCTTCGAACATTCATTGATCATTTTGTATTTACATGGAATAAAATCATAATGAATTTATTAGAACCAACGTTATACGAAATGTCTGACACGCAATCTGGATATGAATGGTGGGATAAATTTCTTATTGTAATAATTAGAGTTTTAAAAGAGTTTTGGGTAAAAGAAAGAATATTTTATGTAGGCGTGGGTTTTATTGTAATTTCATTTTTCATATATTTTATTTTCGCAGCATCCTAAATAATTACTACACAGATTCTTTACTCATCGTGTGTGCGGTCACTTGAGATATCTTAAGTGTTGAAAAGGCCATAGTAACAAGACACTTTATTCTTTAAATCCAACCGTGTTCATAAGAATATCCACAGTTTTACCTGGTGTTTTAGAACCACACCTCAATAATCCCTTTTTTTTTAAAAATTCTCTTTTCTTTTGCATAGTTATTTTCGCTATTTCAAAACTAAGTAATTTATCTTTTTTTAAGGTTTTTGACCTATCTTTGCGATTACCGATATGTATCACTCTTCTTCTTGTTGCTATATTCTTTTTAATAATAGCATTGCTCTTTTTTTTATTATTAGAAAAATTACTATCTTTATCAAATAGAGTTACTGGATGAGTTGATATATTTTTTTTCCTCGTAAAAGGACGTTTTCTTCCTCCTCCCATCGTAATATTGAAAGGAACATTACATAAAGCCATTACACTATATTAATATAATCTAACATAGAAAAAATGGGCATACCTTCTTTTTTTTCATACATAGCAAAAAGATATGACAAGCGTAATTTATTGATTAAAAGTCCAAAAAAAAAGATAAATCGGTTATTTTTAGATTTAAATGGTATCATACATCCCTGTAGTCATAAAGTAATCTCAGAATTAGTTGAAGAATCTAATATTAACATTCCATTAAATGTTATTGAAGATCGTATAATTCACAAGACGATTACATATATCAGTGAAATCACAAAAGAGATCAATCCATCTACATTATTGTATATTGCGATTGACGGTGTCGCTCCCAGAGCTAAGATGTTCCAACAAAGAAAAAGAAGATTTAAATCTGTACAGGATAGAGTATTGGACCCAAGTAAACCAGTACGTACAAAATGGGATTCAAATGCGATCACACCTGGTACTTTATTTATGTCTAAATTATCTAACACTATTCAAAATTCTACTTTACTAAAAAATCTTCAGGTTGAAAATATTATATTATCAGATGCCTCTGTTCCTAAAGAAGGCGAACATAAATTAGTTGAATATATTCGTAACAATGTACAAGAAGAAGATACTGCAGATGTAATACATGGATTAGATGCTGATCTGATTATGTTGTCGTCATTATTACATCCTCAGAATATATACTTGTTTAGAGATGATTCACAAAGAAAAGAAAAATACTATATGGATATATCTTATTTTTTAGATTGTGTCAAACATAACTTTGATAGCCTATTACACGATGATATACCACTTCCTGATATTATAAGAGAGTATGTGTTTTTATGCTTCTTTATGGGTAATGATTTTTTACCACACCATTATAGTTTGGAAATTCGCGACGAAGCAATAGACCTTCTCATTGAACTCTACTGTAACATAAAAAACAATAACAGAAAAATATTCCTTACAAACGATCAAGGAGACATCAATAATGATTTTTTGAAATTAATCATTTCTAAATTGATGGAATTGGAAGATACATTGGTTGCAGACCACGCGGCTAGAATCGTATACAAACAAGCAAAACGCCATGGTCACACAAAAGAAGATAAATTTAACTATTTCCCAGATTATCACAGAAATATTGAGAAAAAAATAGGTTTCGGTGGGATTGACTGGAGAAATAGATACTATACACACATTGCGTCTACTGTTTCAAATGAATCGAAAGATACTGGTGAATTCAGAAAACAAATATGTAATTTTTACATACAAGGGCTTGTATGGAATATGCGTTATTATTTAGGCAAAAAAATATCAGATACATGGTATTATCCATATCATCACGCACCAACATTCACTGAATTATACGCACGTTTAAACGACGTAACAAACGATACATTAAAAAATTGCATTAAACCGACAGAAAAACAATTCACACCATTTGAGCAACTTTTGCTTGTATTACCACCGCAAAGTTCACAATTGTTACCTAAATCATGGTCGTTTGTAATGCGAAATGAGTTATTATTCCCGAAAAGAGTTAAATTAAATCCAGTGGGATCTATATTCAGGTGGCAATGTCCTCCAATATTATATTACTATCCCGATTATATTTATCTAAATGAAGTTAAAAACTTACATTTATCCAATTCTGAATTAGAGAGATCAAAACTTCATAAAATACCTCTCTTTGTAAAAAAAAGAATATAAAGCATGATTCTCTTTTATAATCATAGAAATGCCCGATCAATCTGTATCACAAAGAATTTTAGGTCGTGTAAAATGGTTCAATAATAAATTAGGATATGGCTTTATAAGTTTTAGTCTTGATTCATCCGAAAATAAAGATATTTTTGTTCATTGGTCTCATTTAGCAATACCCGAAAAGGAATTTCATACACTGTATCAAGGCGAATATGTTGAATTTGAAATTATTCCATGTGAAGGCGATGAAAAGAAAAAGCAAATGACGCAAGCACACAACGTAACTGGTCCTCAAGGTGGGCCATTAATGGCTACATCGAATAAAACAATGATGAGTATCGCTCAAGGAACATTTGTTACAAATCTAAACAGTGTTTTTAAAGTACAACAAGTAGATCACGGTAATCCGTATGCAGAAATTAACTAATTAATTACAAAGTATATTATATTTTAACCAGTCTGTAACATATTCCAAACCTTTATTTGTCAAATAATCAATTAAATAGTATGGTATTAATCTATTAATTACAGCAGTTGTTGTAATATTTACATAAGATTTTTTATCAATAACTTCCTCAACGCAACATGTAGCAAATAAATCTTTTAAAATTATGTTTGTACTCGTTTTATCTAGCTCGAGTTTAATACAATTTAAATTTGCATCATCTATTGTATAATTTGATAAAATAACATCTGCTGAAAATTTTGGTTTTAATAACTTAATATTTCCATATATCTTATCATCGTGGTGTTTTGTTAGACTTGATGATTCGATTCCCTTAATATAATATTTCCACGACGATATATTCAATATCGTTTTTGAAATATCATTAGAAGAAATATTTGTGTTCATTCCAATAAATGTATATTGTGTATTTCTATCACGTTTTATAATCTTATAATCAACTCTCTTTTTATATACAATAATAGGATCATATGACTTTGTTATACTTAATATTCTAGTAGTATATTTTAAAAAATTTTTTATCATATTGTGTTTCTACTTAGTAATTACAATATTTTTTTTTAAAAAATACCTATTTTATTTTCATTAGAAATTATAATTAAATGACTTTGTTATTTAAAGTTTTATATATTAGTTTCTATTAATTAACTGAATATCTACATTCAACTCAGATTCATTCAATTTAGTGTATTCATCTATAAACTTTTTATTGTTACTTTTATCTAATTTATTACAAGAAAATAAATCAACATATACCACATTATTTTCAGGGTACGTATGAATACTTGCATGTGACTCACATAAAAGTGCTATACCAGAATATCCCTCTTGGGCGGTATCGCCTATTTTTTTATCAAATATATGCATAACCGGTTGATAAATAAGAGTCATCTTGTTCATTTGTACCCAATCACATAAAAAATCTTTACCATAATTAGAATCTACTAATATTGGATGTTGTGAATTCTTTAATGAGATTTTTATAAGTAAATGGTACATAATAACATTGAATCCAATCTCATCAATTAGTCTTAAATTACTTTCATTTATGTGATTTTATGTATTTTTTCTTAGTTTTCATTTGGATATTTGCTTTTTTCGTTTTCATTTGGATATTTGCTTTTTTCGTTTTCATTTGGATATTTGCTTTCTTGTGGCTTTTAATTTTTATTGGGCCTCGTGCACAAGACCTCTCGATTTCTCTACATTTTCTATCTGTAATATCTGAATTATTAATCACAACATTACATGAAAAATCAATAATAATAACTGAATTTATATCTTTTTCTTCATGTAAAAAGTGTAAAATATCAGATAAATATACTTCAAATGTATCTCTCTTTCTTTGTTTTACACGTTCGCAAATTGTTTTCGCTTTTGTTCCAAAACTAAGAAATAAATCTTCTGATGTACCGTCCGCATGATATAATATCATTCTATTGTCTTTTTTATTATTTTTTGAATATTGTTCTGATTTATAAACACTATAATACTTTTCATAATAAGGCATATTTGTTCCCCATTTAGAGATTCTATAAGATTTAGACACATTTTTGAGATATATTGTTCCATCTTCATCTCCGTCGTCTTCCATATGTTTCGCTATATTTTGTACTTCGGGTAACCACCTTCTTCCATATTTACCCAATCTATTTCCTGAATGATCTAAATTAAAAAGCTCATTCTTAATTGTTTGAATCATTTCATTGCAATCGGTCTCCGTACTTTTCTTAGATTTATTCGATTTTTTAGTTTTTTTCTTTATTAATTTATTACGGGCGTCTTTAATAATAATATCTGTTGAATTAGCTACATTGTTTGATAATAAATTGCACACTTTCATAGTCACTGCATTTAATTTTACAACATTTATTGGAGATATTAATTTTGTTCTTTCAGTGTATGCTCCGTGCCAATTTATAACGAGTATTGGTATATCACACATTATATTATTATAATATTTTTAAAAATTATGCAATTTTTTTAGAAAGTAATAATTTTGTCTAATTATTGTAAAAATGATGCTCATATAAGTATCATTTATTATATATTAATCATGGGTGCTAAAAAAGAAACCTCAGAAGTACTTAGTAAATATAAGGCTCATACTCATAAAGAGCATATTTATAAAATTCCTGATACTTATATTGGTTCGGTAGAGAAATGTTCTGATGTAGGATTTGTTATTTCAACCAACGAAGGTAATATTACAATGAAAAAGGAAACATTGGAATATATTCCTGGTTTATATAAAATTGTCGATGAGGTTATTGTAAATGCCTGGGATCAATTTATTAGAAATAAAACTTCCGAAAAGGATAGAGTTCGCAATATAGATATCACAGTTTGTAAAGAATCTGGTAAAATTACAATTAAAAATACTGGAAGGGGTATTGATATTTTAATGCACCCCGAACATAATATTTATACCGTAGAACTCATCTTTGGAAAATTATTAACAAGTACAAATTACACGGAGGGAGAAGAACGAGTCACCGGTGGTAAAAATGGATATGGGGCCAAACTTGCTAATATATTTTCAAAAGAATTTGAAATTGAAACAATTGATTTTAATGAAAAAAGAAAATTTTACCAAAAATTCACAAACAATATGGATATTAGACACGAACCTATTCTTACAAAAATCAAAAAAAGTGACTATAAGCACGAATACACTACAGTATCCTTTGTTCCAGATTTTGAAAGATTTAAGATGGAAGGGTGGTCTGATGACATGATCAAAATATTCAAACGACGAGCGTATGAAATTGCGGCGTGCTGTGGTTCGAATGTAGACGTTACTTTTAACGACAATTTGATCAATGTAAATACATTTCAAAAATATACAAAATTGTTCATTGAAGATGGCGATTGTCTATATGAGAAATGTAATAACAGATGGGAGATTGCGGTTGGTTTATCAGAATCATTCCAACAGGTGTCTTTTGTGAATGGTATCTCTACTACTAAAGGTGGGAAACACATTGACTATATTGTCCTAATGATTTGTAAAAAGATGAACGAATATCTTATTAAAAAACATAAAATTAATGTAAAAGCAAATTATATCAAAGAACATCTCTTTGTATTTGTAAATTGTCTTATTACAAATCCTTCTTTTGATAGTCAGACGAAAGATTACTTATCAACACCAACTGCAAAGTTTGGTTCTAAATGTGAAATAAGTGATAAATATATTGATACTATTGCGAAAAAGGGTCTTGCTGAAAGAGTGATCGAGACTTACAACTTCAAAGAATCTAAATTGTTAAAAAAAACAGATGGAAAAAAGAAAATGAGACTTTGGGGTATTCCTAAATTAGACGACGCGAATGAAGCAGGTGGTAAAAAGTCACAACAATGTACACTGATTCTTACAGAGGGAGATTCTGCGAAGGCAATGGCGGTTGCAGGACTCGGTGTTGTTGGGAGAGATTTATACGGTGTTTTCCCATTGCGTGGTAAAGTAATCAATGTTCGTGAAAAAATTTCGACCAATCAAGGTAGAATTCAAGTAGGGAATAACACAGAACTCAATCATATGAAACAAATCTTGGGTTTAGAACAGGATATCAAATATAAAGATACGTCCAAACTCAGATATGGACATATTCTTATCATGACAGACCAGGATTATGATGGGTCTCATATCAAAGGACTTATTATGAATTGGCTTGGTACATTCTGGCCTGAACTCTTGCAAATTGAAGGATTTGTTCAATGTATGATTACACCAATTGTAAAAGTATTCAAAAAGAAGAAGGAAAAATCGTTCTATTCTATATCAAAATACAACGAATGGAAAAATAAATCTACGAATGAAACAGGATGGTCTGCTAAATACTATAAAGGATTGGGTACCAGTACTACAAAGGAGGCAAAAGAATATTTCAAAACATTACGTGTAACTACATATACATGGGATACTGAAAACTCTTCCAATTCTATCGATATGGCATTTAATAAAGAAAGAGCCAATGATAGGAAAAGTTGGCTAAAAAAGTATTCGCCAGATCATATTCTAGATGATATGGACACACATGTCCCGTATAATGAATTTGTTAATAGAGAATTAATTCATTTCTCTAATTATGATTTGCAACGGTCGATTCCTAATATCATGGATGGACTGAAACCCTCGCAACGAAAAATTCTTTATGGTTGTTTTAAACGTAAATTAACCAAAGAAATTAGAGTTGCACAACTTGCAGGTTATATTAGTGAACATACCGGGTATCATCACGGTGAGGAAAGTTTAAACAAAGCAATTATTGCTATGGCTCAGACATTTGTTGGATCAAATAATATTAATTTGCTTCAACCAAATGGTCAGTTTGGAACACGTCTTATGGGCGGCAAAGATTCAGGAAGTCCTAGGTACCTTCACACTGCTCTTAGTCCATGTGCTTACAAAATATATCAACCAAATGATTCTAATATTCTTAAATATTTAGATGACGATGGTCTTAAAATAGAACCCGAATTCTATGTACCTTGTATTCCCATGGTTTTGTGCAATGGGGCACAAGGTATCGGAACAGGATATAGTACATCAATTCCTCTATATAATCCAAGTGATCTTATTGAATACATTGAACATAAGATCGACCCAACAAAACCAAAACCCACACTAATTCCGTATTACAAGGGCTTTAAAGGGAAAATCTCTATTGAAAATGACAGTATTATTACGAAAGGTATTTACAAAATTATGAATTACAAAACCATTTTGATTACCGAACTCCCAATTGGACAATGGATTGATACTTATAAGACTTGGCTTGATGATATTCTTGTTGAAGTGTCAAATAAATCTAATAGCAAAACAAGTAAGTCGGCGAAATCAACTAAAAAATCTCCTACGAAATCTACTTTAAAAGAAGACTGGAGTTTTATTAAAAATTATAAGAGTCAAAGTACAGAAACGTCTGCCCATTTTGAGATTGAAATTGACCCAAAAGTACTCAGTACGTGGTCTTCTAAAATTTCGGTTGAAAAGAAAGGCGGTATCTTCATCAACTTTATCGAAAAGAAGTTTCGTTTGACATCTAAAATTAGCACTTCCAATATGCATTTATACAATTCGAAAGGTAATATTCAAAAATTCAAGTCATGTTATGAAATTGTTGATTATTTCTATGAGAATAGAGCACCATATTACACAAAAAGAAAAGAGCATTTACTCAGTCTAATTGATGTTGAAGTTCTTATTCTCGAAAACAAAGCAAAATTTGTTAGGAATATAGTAGATGGAATTTTAGATATCAGAAAACATTCAAAGGAATCTCTGAACGAATGGTTATCTAAAAATTCATTTGTTTTGGACCCCAGACAAGAAAAAGGATCTTCATCCTACCAATATCTCATTGGTATGCCAATATACCAAATGACAACCGATATGGTTGCTGATTTAGAGAAATCTTTGGATGAAAAGGATTCGGAACATAAGACGCTTAGTAGTACAACTACATCATCTATGTGGACATCCGATCTAGAAAATATTAAAAGTTCAATTATTGAGAAAAAGAAAACAAAAAAATAAAATTATAAAAAACACATTCTTTCAATCATCTTTGCAAAAAAAACCTAGAATATTACAATGATAAACCATACATTTTTTATCGCGTTTTCAATTGATTTGATATGGTAGCAATGCCCCTTTTTTCATTGTTATATATAGTGTCGTTGGGAACATTCTTAAAATATTTCCTTTTATTTAAAGGTATATTCCCCCACCTGAATTCAATAAGTATTGTATCGCGATAAGATTCTGATTCACTTTTACACGTGTATATAGGATATTCTTCGGAATACATCTTAAAGTTATAATCATGACGAATTATTCGATAACTAAGTGGATTTCCAAGATATGGTAATGCTCCATTCTTATCCACAAGGCTAAAATTTATTTTTGTTGTTAAACATTCTAACCATCTATACGCAACTTGAACCGGTGTACCTAAACCAGGGTGATTCGCACGAAAATCTGAATTTTTAAATTCAAGAACACAATAATAACGTCCTAAATTTGCAAAATTATTCATTGTGTTCGTTACAATTTGGTAGTATTTGTTTGTCAAATCACACATAAGATGAACATATCTCTCATACTTCTCTTGTTCTTTTTCGTATATTTCTCTGTAAATCCTCTTACGATTGAAATTGCTTTTTTCAACCAGTTTAGTCATAAAATTGATTTCTGACATTCTAACACTTATTTGAATAGTCAAACAACGAACAAATCATTTTTTTAATAAAATGATTACGTATATATTAAGACGCGGCCCGTCCTCCTAAAACAGCCTTATATATATGAGAAATTTCATTATAGTCCTTTTTACATGAATTTAATTTTGTTTCATTTAATATAATGAAAGGCATAGAACATATACAACATTTATTGTAATAATTATTTGAAGTGTTTCCGTACCCTCTGGAAATACCAATACATCTTTTAACATAATCATTTGATATTTTGGATTTACAAGATACACACGACGTAACCCCGCCGTGTTTTACCTCCATTTTGTTACAGAATTCATCAATCTTTTTCAATATTTTTTCATTCTCTTTATTCACCTTTTCTCGAATTTTAATATTTTTATTTTTTATTTTTTTTATATCATTCTTTGACACGGTACCGTTCTCTAAACTTACTAATAATTCATTATTATAGTAAAATTTAACAACAGCCGGTCCCCATTTTTCAGAATTATCAAGAACTTCTTTATTTGCTTCTTCATAATTTTTAGCAAATCCATTTAAACGTTTTATTCCATGAAACGATGTTACATTTCCACAATATGGATCATCAGAATCATATCCAGACGTTTCATTCTTTTCAATTAATTTATCAAAATAATAAACGACATCTTCATATGTAGATGCATCACACGTATATGTTAAATCGTATGCACCCATGGTAATCATACATATTACAATAATTTTTGTATCATTTTTAATTTAAAAATATGAAATTATTTAGATATTCCGTGATTATTTAACCAACATTTTTGCTTCTTAGTTAAACATAAACACCCAGAACCACATGTAAATTGTGACGGACAACATTTAGGATCACATTTATTGTGTGATAACAAAGCCATTGACCTTATATCACTTGAGCCATCTACAGAAGGTAAGAACTCGGCACCATCTATAGTTTTAGTATCAAAAATCTCCTCTGTCTTACAGCTAATATCATCTGGGAAGTTGTAGCAATGCATTCTATCTGATAATGATTCTTTCTTTCTTTTATCTGATTCCTTTAATTCTTTGGGTTTTTCTTCAGGGCCTTCAAACGTTTCCTTTTTTGAAGAGCCCATAACACAAATAATACACGCCATAACAACAAACAATATCACTAACAATAATGAAAATGATAAGACATACGGATTTTTTAATATACCCATATTACATAGTCAATTATAAAAATAAAAATGATTCTTATTTTTAATAATATTATAAGTACATAATCACTCTATAACTGCATAAATAATTTGCAATATTACTATGAATCCCAATACCAACACCAAACAAGATCGTACAAAATTTATTGAAGAATTTTATGACTTAGATGAAAGAACTTCATATATTCCGCTCGAAGAATTTCTACTCATGTGGGATGTAAACCCGCCTTATATGACACCTAACGAATTTGTTAAATCAACAAAGGAATATCCTTTAGAATGGGAGGAATATTTAAATGATACTAATCCAATTCGAAGATGGTGAATTAGTTAATTACTATATGCCGCATTCACAATATCTCTTAATTCACGTATTTTTTTCAAATTATTCTTTTTTTTGTCTAAATTATCAATTTTATTTGATGGCGTATTTTTAGATGCAGACATATCGCCGCAGGTAGATTTATCTTTCTCAACTGTAGTATCTTCCTCTTTCGTCACTTTGAATACAGGATCTAATTCCATTATCTAATCAAACATAACTGTTACATGTTGCTGCGTTCTTGAAAATGTTCTTTTTGCAGTACGTGTATTTATTTTTTTTTTTGATTTTGTCTTTGATTCTTTTTTCATAGATTTATCAATATTCTCAAAATTATCACATATGTATTTCAAAACACCATTCTCAATAGCCCAACGAAAAAAATTCATTTGACCTACAGTTGTTATAATTTCATAGTCGTTATTTTGTAAAGATATACGTTCTCTTCTACAAAAAGGGTCCATTTGTCTTTTTGAATATGCCTTCAATTGTGATCTATAACTATTATACACGTAAAATGTTTTCCCAAGCCAACTATATTGAATATTATTCGTTTTTGCATATTTAGTAACAAACCAGTCGATCAATCTAAGAGATATACATGATTTATCCCTAAGAATCTCTATAAATGATTCCATATTTTGCGGATTCTTATAATATAACTTTAATGCGGTTTCAAGCAAAGCATTCTTTTTTTCCATTTATTTAATCTTCAAAACAGACATTTAAATATCTTTTGCGTTTATATCTATATATTTCTTTTTTGAATATGTGTAAAATGAGCTCATTCAACTCATCAATATTTGAAGGAGGAGTTTTATTAAAAGCTGCCGAACTTGCTATACAAACATCTAAAAATCTATCATTTGATTATTTCCAATCTGCTTCAGAAAACGAGTCATGGGGTATTCGTAAAACACAAGGTACAGAAGAAGAACGTATTTTATACAAATCATCAGAGGAGTACACATCTCCTATCATAAGGGTTCTTAAGATTCCCACAGAATCGGGTACACCCTCTAACCTCATTATATGTGAAAGTCAGAATACTCTATACGTATGTAATTTGAGCATTCTAAGTCAATAAGTGAGATACTATAAACGTAATTAAATTATATAATAATTTTAATTAATATAATGAACAAATATTTTGTATTTTCACTTTGTATAATTTTAATTATAGCTTTTCATTATGTTCTAGTATTTTTACATAAATCTCCAAACAATCATTTCAAACCTGTAGAAGATAAAGTACTAGATATCAAAAAAAATGAAGATACGCCTTTCGTAGAAAAGAATTTTGAAGAACCTGTGGACAATTCCGAGATATTACTTAAATGGCTTTCAAAAGAAGGCGACTCTATTTATTCTTCGGTTAAATCAAGTTATAATATACCAAATACAGATACAATTGAATCTCCTATCCAAAAAAAAAATGAAAACACAACACAAATAACATCGTGGAGTGGAAATACATCATATTCTCCAATAATTTTTTAGACGATTCTCCAGTAAATTTTTAATCAAATAAAATCAAAACTTCAGTATAATGGTTTATTACTATCCAGATATTACTGATGTAGATTTTAATGTTAAAATTAATTCGAAAGAAGAAATAACCGAGAACAAAGCTAAAAACATACATAATTCACAGAATACTGTATCCGGTATTACCAAAAAACTCTGTACAAGTATAGAGACACAATTATTACCACAACAGCAACTTTTGGGCACTTATCTAGCACCAAATACACCCTACAATGGGCTACTTATATTTCATGGTACTGGTGTAGGTAAAACATGTACTGCTGTTACTATTGCAGAACAATATAAAAACTACCTCAGTGAAACAGGGAAAAAAATTAAGATTATCTGTAGCAAAGATCTTATACCGTCCTTTAAAAAAACAATAATCAATCCTTCTAATTCTTTCAGTTGTACCGGAGAAACTTATTTAAAAGAAATATTATCTGAAAGTAAATCCACAATATCTAAAGCTATATCTGCAAATTATGATTTTTTAACATATTATACATTCGCAGAAGAAATTAAAAAAACTATTAAAAATTTAAGCGAAGATGATATTAAAATAGCTTTACAAGAAAAATATTCAGATTCATTAATTATTATAGATGAAGCACAAAATATAAGAAATAATGTTAAAGGTGGAGAAATACAGAAGAATTCTAAACTTATAGTTAAAATGTTAGAATTACTCACAGAACATACATATAATCTTAAATTGGTATTGTTGTCTGCAACACCTATGTACGATTCGCCAGAAGAAATAATTTGGTTACTTAATCTCATTCAAAGAGCATACAAACACCCTTTATTGTCAACCACGATTCTTGACAAGAATGGTTCTATACGTAAAGATAAAGAAGCGGAATTTATAGAAGCTATACAAGGAAAAATATCTTATTTAAAAGGTGAAAATCCATACACGTTTCCATTTAAACTGCAAGACTCAAATGCAATTGACTATAAATCTCTCCCTACGAAAGATTTGGACTTAAAAAATATTAATCAAAATGATAGAATTAAAACAACACCCATCACTCCATCCTATATGTCAACCGAGTATTACCATCAGCTCCAAAAATTAGCTATGAAAAAGGATTTCTACTCTAAACAATCTCAATTACACAATATATGTTGGTCATTAGACCCCGAAGAAGATCCTAATACATTATTTGGTATACAAGGCCTAAAAAAAATTTTTAGATTCGATAGCGATACCCTGCCATCATTCTTTACTTTCAGAAACCCTAAAATAAATCAATTAAACGACATTCATCTTTATTCTCCAAAATTGAAAACAATATTAAATATTATAAAAAAGTCAAATGGACCTATTATGATACATTCTCGCTTTGTATATTCGGGAATTTTACCAATTGCACTTATGTTAGAAAACAATGGTTATTCAAAATACTCAAAACATGGTGGTATTTCACAAATTTTAGACAATGCAAAACCCAAAAAAAATATGGGATCGTATGCCATGTTTACAGCAGATGAAAATCTATCTGGAAATAAAGAAAAATTATTGAATATATTCAATCAAATTTCTAATAAAGATGGAGGTGTTATAAAAATCATATTGATATCGCCTGTTGGTGGTGAAGGTATTACACTTAAAAGAGTTAGAGAAGTACATCTTCTGGAACCACAATTTAACAAAAGTGACCAAGAACAATCAGTTGGAAGAGCGATTCGAACATGCTCTCACATGGATCTTCCTTTTGAAAATAGAAATTGTACAGTTTATTATCATGCAAATATGTTTCCCAATAAAGATCACGAAAGTGTTGACGTATATTTACATAGAAAATCAGAGATAAAACAAAAATACATCGATTCTATTAAATATATTATACAAAAAAATGCTTTCGATTGTGCTCTCTTGAGAGATATTAATTTCTTTTCATCATCTTCATTTCATGAAAACCCTGTGCGTATTATTGATTCTCAAGGTAAAAAACGTAATCACACAATAGGAGACTCTGCTGAAAATGAAAATAAAGGGGCGTGTACAATATCGTATTCTCAAGATAATATAGATTCAGATACGTATTCACCTATAGATCATCAAGTTGAAATTGTAAAAAAAATGATAAAAGATTTTATTGGAAAATACCTTGAAATAAAATCATTAGATATATACAGATATATAACAGAATTATATCCAACAATTCATAAAAAAAGCATTACATATGCTTTAGATGTGTTGGTTTCAAATAATATCGTCTTTGACAATTTATTTGAAGAGTCTGGATTTGTAGAATATATTCCTGAGAATGATACGTATATATTTAATAAACTAAAAAAGAATGAATATACACATACACCAAGTCCCTACATTCAGAATTATGTATCACTTGAATCGCTAAATTTACCAGAAAGAGATTCGGTTCAGTTATCAACAGAGAACGTATTACAAGAATACATTCATATTCAAAGATATATACCTTTATTACTAGAATCTTCTAATCTAAAAGAGAATGAAATATTGTCTACACTTGCCACAATTGTTGTAGATAAATTATCAAATAAAAATCGTATCGTTCATTTACAAAATAATTTTGATTCTATTAAAAATAAATATCTAAAAAATGCTTACAATAAATACATTAAGGATATTAGAGGAAAACCACACATGGTGTCTATCCTCAATAACACACACGGGACTTTAATTAATAATGAAGATATTACATCAACATTCGACATCTTACATGATTCTACAAAAAAAAATAGTTTGTCAAAAAAGGCACTATTTGGTTATATAAATGTCAGTGCAAATCATTACGATTTCCATATTGTTCATAAGATAACTAACAAAAAACCAAGAGGTTCAAAAGCATTTAATTCAAAAAAAAATGTATTAACCTCACTCATAAATAAACTTTTAGGGAAAGAAAAATATATTCATGTTAAAAATAATCGTAAACTTGTGAAAAAGGATGATCAAATAAATGCAGAACATAAAACCATTACGTCCGACCTTTTATGTATAGAATTGGAAATTCTATTAAGACTTTCGAAAGATGATTTATTCTTTAATCCTTATGATACAATCGTATATGATGTACATTCATTTCTTCATCCGAAACATTAGTAAATAAAACCTATGTATATTTGATAGTTTTATATGTTATTAAAATACGCCATTGGATGTATTTCTCCATGTCGCAGGCGATCCTGAAACATTATTTCCGCACACGCCAACTATCTTTTGACATGGTAATGGTTCGGGTTTCACAGGCAAAGGAAGACGCTGATCAATTGGTTTTGGGACGCACGCTCTGTGGTTATCTTTTACTACAATTCTATTAGATATATTGTAATCAAAAGGTACAAGTGCTTTCTCTTGAGGATTTAAGCACAACCACTCCCATCTATTAAAACCAGTGCCTCTTAAATTGCAGGCGGGGTCACTTAGTCTTGTATCTTCGGTTGGTACGAAACATTTTTTAAAATGAGTTAAGTTATTACCACATTTAACGTCTTTTTCATCAACATTTCTGAAACTTTCGCTCACATCAGTTTCAACCTTATCTGGCATTTCTGTAGAACATCTTTGACATGTTTGACAATCTTTGTATTTTTTTTCTGAAAGCCATCCACAATTTGAACATTCGTTCGTCCATTTTTCTTCGCAACATTTAGAAGCTTTTCTGGTAATATTTAAAAGTTCAGAGCTAGTATCTACTAAAGGTATTTTTCTATTAATACTATCTCCGGCTTTTTGTAATCTTACTGTAGGAGGGTAAGGAAAGCAGTAATCGCAGTCAATTGGAGGTGTCCCTAGCAAATAATTTCCTGGTCCTGTAGATTCATATAAAGTTTGTTTGTATTGACACATGTCGTAATTAAGTCTGTTAAAACTCATATTAGTAATTTATATACATTTTTTATGTATGTAAATTTTCAAGTTTACGCGAATTGCATTTTTTGGGCAGGAGGTACACATTTTGGTAAATCCAATGGTGGTGGGAGCGGGACAGGATCATATCTGATCATTTGACACGGAGGAAGATGTTTTAATGTTGTGTCTATATTCCCTTTGCAACTATTAAGTTCATATTGCTTTGATTCCTCACCATCAACTCCAGTATTTTTATTGTATTGGAATTTTTTCAATGGGCACCGTGAATTTAGTCTTGTTTGACCACGCAAATCGTTTTCGAGATCAACTAAATTTCCTTTAATTTGACTTACTTCATTCCCACCAATAATACCCAACTCCATTCTACATTTTTTGCAATTTTCATATTTCATTGGGTCCAATACATAATTTAATGTATTTGAACTTTGAGTTATTTCTGCCTTATACGCACAGGTGTCATATATTAAACGATTAGAACTCATTTATCTATATTATATACTTTTATTTCGATACAAACATATTAATCTATACATAATCTTTCTTAAATATTCACAATAAATGCATTACTTTAATAAAAATGATTGAATTGTTTATTTATTTGTGCAAAGTAACAAAAAGATGAATAATTTTAAAATATTAGAAACGGCTAGAAAAATCACAGAAGAGTCAATGAATTATGCATCTAAAAAAAGAGATCTCGTTATACAAGATTTACATAAAGAAGATTGTAGACTTATGAAATCATTGACATGCAGATATTATCAAATTATCACTAAACAAATATTTATAAACGCAAAGAATGGTTCAAATCATGCAAAATTAAATATCTCTCGGCATGATTTAGCAAGCAAATATGATTTGGGATCACCTAAAGATATTGCAGAACGATGGATTAAAAATTTAACATTAAATACCAATAAATATTCAAATAATAAATATACAACCGACCTTCTTGGACTACACGACCAAGATATGTTATATGGGTTTTACCTAGAATCTGTTGTTCCTTATCAAAAATATATATGTATTACTATCACGTGGCTTTAAATGTCATCATGTCATCATGTCATCATTTCAACATTTCTTCTTTTTTTTCTGAACAAAAAAAACGTCGACCTATGGGCGACCTATGCTTTTTTTTAATGTTACCTGTTAAGAAAATATTAACTTTTTTTAATTCACATTTTTATTTCTGACTTTTGCTATTTTCAGCTTAACCTGAAAAATACACATAGGTTGCATTACCTATTTTTTTTCTTCTTATTTTCTGTCCAACATGAGTTTGAAAAAATTCCCCCCCCCTGGATATTAAAAATCAATAATAATATCCTTTTTGGATAAAAAATATCCAAAAAAAATATACTAAAAATATCATAACATCTTACATAAAAACGTATATTGTTATATTGATTTTTCATTTAAAATTTACTCACAATTTACTCACAATTTACTCACAAATCACTCACAAATCACTCACAAATCACTCACAAATGTCATCATTTTGTCATTATGTCATCATTCATGTCATCATTTATGTCATTTTGTCATCATTCATGTCATCATTTTGTCATCATTTATGTCATCATTTATGTCATCATTTATGTCATTCATGTCATCATTTTGTCATTATGTCATTATGTCATCATTTATGTCATCATTTATGTCATTTTGTCATCATTTATGTCATTCATGTCATCATTTTGTCATTATGTCATTATGTCATCATTTATGTCATCATTCAAAAATGATATCATTCAAAAATGATATCATATCATATCATCTTATTAAAGTGTAAAATATGTGTAAAAAAAACAAACTTTACGAATTTGCGATCGACGAAAATACATGGAATGAAAGTGAAGAGAAATTAAGGGTGGAAGCTAAGAAAATTATAAGAGAAGGTGATAACGTAAAAAAATCAAAAGAAGATTGTTTTAAAAGATTATTGTCTATATGTGATTATGAAGAAGAAAGACTAGAAAATAATATTGATTCTGGCCTCGGTCTTCATGGAATAGCAGTAGAAGAACTATCTAATACAATTAGAGAAATGATTGGCGAAATTCGCTACTCTTGGGAAATTTACGAATGGATAACCGATGTCGAAAAAGAGAAAAAAAACGAGGATATCGTAGAAATGTTTATTCGAGTATCTATTAAAAAGGGACTTCCAATAAAAAGTGTTAATAAGATTATATTAAGTTATCATCACGAATCAATTGAATTATAACGGATCCTCTGTTATTAATTTAAATAAATCCATATGAGGTTGAAGTTCTTTATAGCACTTAGATATTGTAACTTCGGATATTTTTGTTATAGAACTTACATTTGAACGGGTTATGGGGAGTTTAAGAATTGTAGATGCTACATAAATACACGCCGCAGATATAGATACTGGTGTATTCTGTGATAATAACTGACTTTTATTGCATATATCACTTATTTTTTTGGTAAGTTCATAAAATTCTTGATTTCCACAATCTAATTTTGAACAAAATCGAATTATATAATCAGAAGATTGACAATTGTCGTTGTACAATATTGGTTTCTCTCCTGCGAGATTCCATAATTCAGTAAATTTTTTGTTACCTCTTGTAACACATCTTTCAGATACGTGAAATATTTCTGCTATTTCTTGAGTTGTTCTAGGGACGCCTAATTTTTTACATGCCATATAAACAGACGCCGCAATTAACCCTTTTCTAATTTCACCTCTTGACACATGGAGTTCGGAAATTTTCTTGTAATATCCGTGTGCTGTTTTTGTAATATTTGTAAGAATACAGCCGTTTAAAGAGCGAAGAGAAATATCTTGAAATATATGATGAAGACATCTTTCTTTATAAGTCATTGCCCCCCAAGAATGAATTTTTTGTGTTCTACGCATACTATAATTCGCAGTCCCTTTCGTAAGCATAATGGAACTCATAGAACTTAAAGGAAGTAGATTATTCACGGGCATGCTACATCTGGCTGGATCAGGTTTTCCATCTCCACCATAATGACGCCATTCAGCAGTTTGGTCAATAGTTGTTTCCAACATATCTCCACATTTTTCACATTCATAAATGTCAAAACCATGCGTTATCCCTGGTAAGTTACACCGTTTACAAGAAATTAAAGATTTTAAATATGAATCGTCCTCATTCATATTATGTTTTTTATCAATTTCTTGTAAATTGTCAACGTAAGAACATATTTTACTATATTCCATAGCAGGGTTATATTATATCCTTTTAACCTTAAATCATTTTTTTATTTTTTTTAAGGTTTATGAAAAGGTATCTAATTTTTAGGAGTAAAGCATAAACCATTTTCTTTGCAGGTAGGAGGAGTCTTGTATAACCATTCCGCAAAATCCTTTCTATTATTAGGTATTGTTGTCGAAGGCATGGTATAGAATTGTCTTTGTGAATTTTCTTTACCAAATACATCTCCGATATTTTTATATAAATTAAACTCAAAATTGTTGTTGACTTCTTCTTTCATATCTGTCGTTGCACACGCTTCTTTGCGATTTCTATTGTCGGTAGGTAATACATTCATGAATGGATTATCAACAGAAGGCAATTGACAGTCTTCTTTTCTTGTTTTTGTCGCATCGTCAGGATAAAACTTTTCTTTTATTTCAGAAATATTCAACCCCCACTTTGTAATAAAATAAATAACAACCATACAACATAACGGTATGAGAAGTACTAATAATTCTCTACGTATGAGTGCAATCAAAACTGCTACAATAATTATAAGTCGCGTAAGGGCGTTTAATTTTTCAGGATAAGTCATTTCATTGGTTGGAATGAATTCTAATAATTTACTTTCTGTTAAAAGTAGTGATGGTTTCTCAACCCAAGTTTGAGACATATTATATTATATCTTATCTTTATTTCTACGTTTATTTCTTTCTCTAAGTTTTGCACGGAGACGATCTTTTGTTTCTTGTCGTTTATTCACTGATTTGTGTGTTTGTTCACTCGAAACAGCTTGAGCGGCTTTCTGAATATTTTCCTGAGAAATACCACCTTTTTTATTTTGTAAACCAGAAAACATTTCTTCTAATACATCAAAATCCTCGTTATCTGCATTATCTTTATTTGTAGCATTTCCAAACATATTTTGTAATACAGGACCCAAACCAGGAGGGAACATTCCATTCCCAACACCACCTTTTGAATTATTGCCTTGATTTGCACAATTTGCAAACATGTTTTTAATATCACTTGATTGGAAAATATCCTTCATCATAGGTTCGTTTTGAATTTTGCTAAATATTTGATTGACCTCGGTTAACATTTTTTCTTGATTTATCTCACCGCTCTCCATTTTAGTTTTAAGGGTATCCGATACAGTATTCATTACATTTAACAACCCACCATCTCCTGAAAATACTTTAAGTACATCATTTATATTAGGAGGATTCATCGAATCTGATGCTAAATTTTTTTCCATACCTTTTGCGATATCTTCCATATTTATACCTTGGGCAATTTCCTCTGCCAATTTGCCAATTTGTGTTCCTTCAAACATATTTTTGTAAGTGTCCTCTATGTTCACATTCTCGTCTGTTTTATTCTCGGAGACAGTCTCTGTTAACTTGTTTAATATTTGATTGATACCGTCCTGCATTTCGGTTGACTCATTTTCAGGTAAAGAATCTTTAAATACACTACAAATATCATCTACAGATGTTTTTTTTGTTTCTATTGCAGTTCCCATCAAAAAAAGAGTTTGAATGTATTTCCAAATTACCTCCTTGTTTTTTTGAGATGCATTTTTAAATATTAAGCTAATATCTAAATCAGATAATATTACTATTGACTTTTCGTAAAAAATATTTTCATCTTCCTCGGATATACGTGTAGATAATCCAGAAAATACATTTGTAAATTGCGATACAATTTTTATAGTAGATTCTTCACTTGGATTATACTTTTCAACTACATCAGAACTAAGTATTTCCGGAAACGCTTTGTTTAACTCTGTCAAAAATTCTTTAAAAGTATTATTAAATGTATGAATAAGTCCGTCCATTTTTACTTTACTCTTGATATATTATAACAGAATAAAAACGCGTTTTTTTATAAATTAAGTTTATCATAATAATATATATCTGATGACAGAATCAATAGAACGTTTCAATGGTTTACTTTTTGATTTTATTAGCGACTTAAAAAGAATCGACCCAAATGACAAAGATATTTTAAAAATAGAATTATTATTACATGCTATCAACTTTAAAAAGGAAATTGTAATCCGTCATTTTCAATTGTATGTTTTGAAGGATGACCTTGTTAAAAACATTTTTGCCCATAACACCGAATTCTTCTTAAATTATGAATTTTTTGAGAATGACCCTAAATTAAATCAAAATCATTCTGATTTAAAAGGTTTGTTTCAACGTGTTAAAAAAATACTTATTACTTTCCAAAATTCGGAAGATGAGAAAGATACTATTAAAAATATATTCGAATGGATGTGTATATTAGTATATTATGCATATGAAAATCTAGGTATTGATCCCAGCAATAAAATATCAGAACTAAAATTGATGAAAATATAACTGTATTCTTACATAATAAAAAACGTTTTTATCATAATCTTAGAGGATTACAAAAGACTTCGTTTTATTATAGAGAAAGAAACTATCTACGATAATCAAGGTATTTTACCCTCTTGCAATACCATTTTAAAAGAATTGTCAAAAACGATTGAAGATATTATATATTCCTTTTTATAAAAATGATTAAATAACTAAAAAAAATACTAAAATAATGTTATTATGAACATATATCAAAGTAATATAAATACTATAAAAACTGAATTTTCAAGATGCATTCCGGGATACAAAATTGGGTGCCATGAATATTTCATATCATCAAACAAAAAACCACTTTATATTCAATTTCCACCGTGTAAAGTTGTAACTCTTAACAAATGCACAATGTTTACAATGTTCTCTGCGATCGATAATTCTATTCATAAATTTTTCACAGATTTGGAATTATTAAGAAAGAAAATCATTCGAGATATTGAAAAAAAAAATAAGAATATTATAATTAGCTGGACACTGCCTATTTATAATAATATTAATGATAATAAAATCCCTTTTTATACGTATATAGATACTCAATTAAAAATATACAACCAATCTAAAGAGCTTGTAAATTCTGATATTAATCTATTGAATCAAAATTATATTGATTCTATCATAGAAATAGAAAAAGTACAACTAAAATCTTCTTATTTATTAGAAAATAACAAAAAATATGTAGGCACCATTATATTTAAGATTGTACAAATTAGAATTCCGCATTCATTCGACCATTCTAAAACAAATCTTATAAAGAATACGTTACAGATGAGTGCCGTAAAACATCCGCCTTCATCACAACAAAATAAAGGTACATTTGGTTCTCACCCACTATATGCTAAATATTTCAAAATGTTACGACATGGTATTCCAGAACAAGCAGTAAAACAAAAACTAATTATGGAAAATATACCAATAACCCTACTTGATTATTCTGAAACAGATACAATACCAGATAATATGAAAAAAGATGTACCCAAATCGGATACGATTGTTTTACAATTACAAAACAAAAATCTACAAGAAACAGTGAAAATAGTTAAAAATAAAGATGATAAACTAAGAAAGACTACACATGGCATAACACTCTCGGATATACTTAATAAAATAACACTTTTAAGAAAAACGGGTTTTATGAATATAAGATTTTAAGATAATATAAAAAATGAATTAAATATACTGTAATTTAACAATAATATGTGGATTCTTATTGATTTAGGATATTTTTCTTTTTACAGATATCATGCTACTAAGAAATGGTGGGGGTTTAAACAAGAGTATGATCAAACATCTCCGTGGATAAATGAACCCGAATTTAAAAGCAAACTACTTGAAAAATATGAAGAATATTTGAATAAGTTAATTAAAAAAAACGATTCTTTCTTAGCAATGGATGCAATGGACGGTAAAAATTGGCGTAAAACATTTTACCCAGAATATAAATCACAGCGTCCTAAGAATGAAGATATATACGAATACTTGAAGTATATTTCTGATGAATTCATTCCATATTACTTAAATAAAAATCCAAATGTAATATTTTCTAAAAGAGAAGGTACCGAAGCAGACGATTTAGTAGCGAATAGAGTATTTGATATACAATCTTTGAATAAGGATGAGGAAATATGTATTATAGCGTCTGATATGGATTATCTTCAACTCATAGAAAAAAACAGTAACCTTTGTATTTGTGACATGAATATGAAAGTATTGTCTGATAAAGAATTAGTCGGAAAACAATATCTTATAAAGAAAATCATTTACGGTGATACTTCAGATAATATTAAACCTGTTTTTAGAGGTAAAAATTGTTCTAATAAAAAAAAACAATTGTTGGAAAAATGCGATACTATTGTTAATCTTGACGACATAACACAAGAATTTTTCGAGAATGAAGAAGATTACAACACATTTTGTATAAACAGAAAATTAATGGAATTAATACCCCTATTATAAATTTCAAAAGTTTTGAATATATTTTTTTATGGAAGATTCAAAATGAGAATCTTTAGTCGATATCCACGATTTTAATGGGTTAAAAAAGAAGGGGTGGTAAATAACCATATTTGAATTATATATGCCGGGAACCATTGAGAAAGTACTTTTCGACATGACAAAAATGTCAGCATTTATCATATCAACCCAAGATTCAGAAATATCAGTATTTAAAAAAAATGAACAATTAAGATTTTCATATAATTCCGTTTTTAAATTTTCTTCGCTGTAAATATGAATTTTAAATTTTTTTTTAGCTTCTTTTAAGATTTTCGTAAATAATACGATAAGATCAATATAATATTTGTCTTCTATATATCGTTTTTTAAAGTTAATACATACATCTCCTCTTCTTATATGAAGAGCTATAGTAAATATATCATTTTTTTTATAATATTTGAATCTGGACTTGAGATATTTAAGATTCTTTTCTAGTTTATCTTGTTTTGTATGTGGACTATACAAATCATTCCTGGGAAATTTTTTAAAAAGTATATCTTTTTTTGTAATATAAGGTAACTCAAATAGGTCACATAGTTTTATTTTTTCACTAACAACTAATTCGGACAAGTTACATTTTTTTCCTTTAATATTTTTTTGTAATTTATAATGGCACTTGGCGTCCTCGTCCTCGACGTCTACATTAATATATGTACCTACAAATGAGATATTATTATCTAAACAATGTACAAGTGTTAAAATAAGTTGATATATAAGAGTTCCAAATGCGGGACCACCTGATGAATAATACATATTACTAACATATATATATATATATATATATTACTTGTTTTTAAAATTGTCTCAATTGATAAAAATCTAAATTACTATTATAAATGCTAGTTATATGTTTTGATAAAAATGTATTGTTAGGAGGACTAGGGGACCGCGTTGTCGGACTTATATCTATTAAAGTAATTAGCAAACTATTACGTAGACCCTTTTATATTTTGTGGAATAAAGAAGACATAAAAGAGTATATAGATTATTCAGAGTATGATTATGAACTTTTAAAACCACCCAATGGATCATTACGATTATATAATTATATTGATAATCAAAAGGGATTAAAAGACTATCTACTAAAAAGTAATAATATTTTTCCAGATGATATTAATTTAGTTCATATTAATCAAGAAATTGCTCAATATCTATATAAAAATAAAAAATATTCAGATAATGATTATTTAAATGATATGTTATCAGAATATAAAGGGTTATATACCAATATTTTAAAACCAACTCCCTTTTTATCAAATAAGATAAATGCATTAATCAAAAATAAAGATAATATTGTAGGTATACAAATACGATGTGGAGATTGTCATATGGATACTAATAAAGGTGCATCACATAAAATAAGATTCAATGATAAAATACCTAATATATTAAAAAAAATTAAAACAAAATGCGATTCATTAATTGATGATTACTATGTGTTTTTAACTACAGATTGTATAGGTATTGTCAATGATTTGAAATTAATATTTGATGAATCACGTATTATATATGATGATACAATTATACAACATCTTGATAGAAAATCAATAGACAATGATAATTCAAAGACATTTTCAGACAATATTATTCTTTCGCAAAAAACAAAATTACTATTTATTAGTAAACATAGTAATTATGGCAGAATAGCTGCCTTAAGTGCCAAACATGATAATATATATGATTTTACAAATTGTAAAATGATAAGTAAAAATACTATTTTTTCAAAACACTATTTTTTCAAAACACGAAATATTTAACTTTAGTTAATAAAATATTAACCATTCTTGAGACAAATTTAAAACAAATGCCTTACTAGAAATGAGAGAAGGTCGTTTGTTCAACTCAATCCTGGAGCTTTATTTATAACAATCTATTATTATAGACATAGGTCTATATGGATTTTGTACTCTTTCATCAAAATCGGGAGTTCTACCAATATAACCGAAAGAATAATCAATTTTATGTGTTATCGGATTGTTATTTTCATCATAATAGTGCCTAAACTTAATTTTTTCATTAGAAAAATTTGTAGATTCTAATAATTCTTTAACAGAATTATACTTAGGAAACCATAAATGTCCTCCGTGAGTTATCTCCTTTGTTTTAATATTATATTTTCCTCCGCCATATTTATCAAATAGAATGTTTCCATTTTCATCTTTCAGCGAACGTTTATAGAGCACATCACACGAATAATCCGGTATAGATAAACGAAATAATCCATTTGGTTTTAGTAATCGATAAATTTCATTTATAATATTTTTTAATTTAGAATACTCTATATGCTCAAAAACATCTTCAGATTGAATTATATTTACACTATTGTCTTTCAATAATATTTGGTTTAAAATATTATGTTTTATGTGGAAAGTATTATCTTGTTTCAAAGAAAGTCCTACAAATTGTTTTTGGGTATATTCGCGTCTGTTTCTGGGCATACACCCACAATATAAATAAATGTTTTCATCATTTATAATATCTGTAAATTTCATATTATTAATATACAACTAAAAAGTTATATAATGTCCAGATAATAGAATTATTTAAAAAAACAAAGATTTTTCTTCGTTTAGGTGACACCTTGGCTATTTTAATTATATAGACGTTACGTTTTACATGCATTTTTTATACTAAATGTTAGGTTATCTTAGTGATTTGATCCGGATCCATGATTTGAATCATAATAACAGAGTGGTTTGTTAACATAGACAGAATTTGTATATTCCAGACATTTTTTCCATGTTTTAGCATCTTGTCCCCGTCGATCATGTGGAACTTTACCAGCTTTAATCAATATGTCTTTTTCTACAACTACAGAACTATTTACAAACCAATTATGTTTTTTTATAAACTCCAATGTCCATATTTTTGGTAGTTTCTGACCATTCCACCTTGGATATTTACTAGTAGGGTTATAAAATCCCTTACCAGCTAGAGTTCCTGTAGAAGACATTTTACAACCAGTTAACAACATTTCATTGATTTGTAATTCAAGTTTATTTTGTAGCCAAGTATCATCATCATCACAAAACGCAATATATTTACCAGATGATTTTTCAATTCCAATGTTTCTAACATATCCAACACAACCATAACCAAACTTTTTTTTGCTGTTTTCGGGCAAATGTATCATAATCACTCCTTCATTTTCCCAATTATGTGTATAATATTCTTTTTCGGTCGAACCGTCATTAACAATTATAATCTCAAAATTAGAATAGGTTTGTTTTTTAATGAATTGTAAATTGTGTATTAAGTATTTGAATCTATTATAAGTTGGAATAATAACACTCACCTTATCCATTAAATATAAATGCATATTTTAATGAGTGAAGAAATCATTAACACTGTTTTAAAAGAACGTAAATTTGATGGAAAAAATAAAAAAATAATAAGTTTTTGTTTATTTGGAGATTATGACGAATTTGGATTACCAAAAGGAGAAAATAAAACCCAAAACTCTCGAAATTATACAAATGGTATATTTATAAATTATGTACTAGCTAAAAAATATTATCCAGATTGGATATGTAGATTTTATATAGATTCAAGTATTGATATAAAATTTTTAGACAGACTGGAGACAATTGATGTAGAATACGTTTATTTAGAAACAAATATGAATAAAATGTGTTTGAGATTTTTAGTATTTGATGATCCGAATGTAAATATATGGATAAGTCGTGATTTAGATAGTATTTTGAATATTAGAGAAAAAGATGCTGTATATGAATGGATAAATAGAGATGAAAATATACACATTATGCACGATTGTTGTCATCATAAAGGATTTAAGGTTTTAGGTGGGATGTTTGGTGCAAAAAATTGTTTTAAAGAATCAATTGTTGATTTTTACGACATATATAGAAATAATAAGGGTGTGTCATCTAAAAAATTTCATACATATGGTTTTGATTGTGAAATTATAAATAAGTATATAGAGAAACATTATAAGAATGATTATATACAGCATTACTCAGATGGTTATAAATTGGAAAACTCAATTCCTTTTAAGGTAAAATCAAAACCTTCAAACTTTGTAGGTTTTCAATTTTTATTAAATAAAGAAGATTGTAATAGAATTTGTAAAATTGAGAATGTAGATAATTTGACTTTAATAAAATAGCATAGAAATTATTAAATAAATACATTTTTAAAAATGATGTCCAATCTTTATCGATTAATAAAAAATAACTGAATATGGCTCTTACTCAAAAATTATCTAATACTATACCATTTGCATTAAATGAAAATCCTGTTTTAAAAAGCAAGATTAAGCTTTTAATTTGTGGCACAAATGGACCTATAATAAGAGAAAATAAGAAGTCAACTTCTATTCTATATGATTCATTGATTGAGAATGGTATATCTTTGGATAAGAAAGAGTTATTCAAGTTTAAAAGTGTAAATAAAAATGTTATAGACTATTTCATTAAAAGACATTATGCACTTGATTCATTTAAATATAAGAATAAATATACATTACAAGCAAAGATTTTAGGTCATAAATATAAAATTAATAAATCGTTTGAGCATAATTTGCTTTTGAAATATATATCAAATGACAGTTCCGTTGAGTTAACTAACAAGGATATACCGAATTATTTTAATTATTTAAGATCGAATGGTATAAAAGTTGCTTTAAATACAGAATATAATCATATACTACAAGATGCACTTATTAAAAAATTTAATTTAGATAATTGTATAGATACTATGTCTAATATTGAAACCATTGAACCACATTTAAACAACACTATTTATGATATTATGAATAAATTAAATATTTTCAATACGCAAGAAGTATGTAAAGCAGGTTGTACAACGTTTGATATATTAGAAGGAATTAATGCGGATGTTGGTTTAATTGTAAGTATATTACCTTCCAATAATAAAAAAAAAGAAGATATTTACTATATGAAGCAAGATTTAATCGTGGAAAACATTACACATTTAGATTTAGTAGGTTTTGATATATGGAATTCTTAGATTCACCCAAACTCAAGAAATAGTACATACGTTATCTCTTTCACGATCATCTTCGTAATCATCATCTTCATTTTCGTCTTTATCACTGTAAGAATTTGTATATAGAAATTTTTTTGGGCTTTTTACATCATCATATGAATTGTTTTTTGTGATACTTGGAAAATCATTCCCATATTTTTTTTTATTAATCATATCAATTAAAATAGTAGATAACGCATCATCATGTAAGAGTAGTTTTTCTAGTTCAAGAAAATTTGTGTTAATATAATCTACTTTTTCTCGAGTATCATTAAAGAACATATTATTCATCTCGTTATACTCGTCCCGCAAGCGCGCCGGCTCATACTCATTGTGTTCAGCGTCTGTGTGTTCATCATCTGTCGGTTCATCCCAAAAGGAATATCCTTTTGCATTATACTCATTCTCATCATCTGTCTGTTCATTATAGATATCTAAACTGTTTTCATCATCAACAACGTTGTCAATTGTTTCCTGTAAAAGTTCTTCTACAATTTTTTTGGTTGGGTTGTTTGCGGTATCATTTACTGTGTTTAGATGTTCCATTTATCATAGTATTTAAATACTATGATGAACAATCATTTTTTTATTTATGTGGTTTTTTTATCATTAGAAATATGTTATAGTATGATAGAATGAATTATACATGTGAGAATAATATAGATTATATAAGTGATAATTTGAATATTAAATCTCGTATTGAAAAATTAATAGAAAGTAATTACGATTTAGAAATACAAAACATTATCCATAATTTGAATGTTGTATATGTTCCCAGTAAAAAAAATCTAAATATTTTCAAAGAAATAAAATATGATATTCACAACGGACATCATATGACAAAAGAACAAATAGATTATATAAACACGAATAGCTCAAAGAGTGAATTAATTGAATTACTAAATATTTACGACTCCGCACTAAAAAGATTAGGCGGGTGGAGGTTAAAAAATATAAATAATTAAATTATCGATATGTTATATTTATATGTAATATATGTAATTATGTTTTTTAAAAAGCAGAGTGCTATTTTAGGAATATTAAGACTTGATTATAACTATCCTGCTGCATTAGGAGATATTGATTGCCCTGAAACATTTAATTATAATGTTATTTATAGAGTTATACCTGGTCTTACATTTCAAATGTGTCAATCTGGTGATATAACCGACACTGTTAAAAATAACATTAAAACGGCAGTATTGTGGTTAAATGACAACGAAGTATCTGGTATAACTGGAGATTGTGGATTTATGATGAATATTCAAGACATAGTGTGTATGTATACGAATAAACCAGTTTTTCTATCCGCTTTGATACAATTACCAATGTTGGTTCACTCTTATAAAAAAACAGAAAAGATAGCAGTCCTTACTGCAAATGGAGATAGTTTGGCAAATATGTCCTCGTTATTGTATGATTTATGCAGTTTCGATATTAATAATGATACATTTGTTATTGTTGGATGCGAAGACGTTCTTGGCTTTGAAGCGGTTGCGTTAGGTGAAAAAGTAGATACAAAATTAGTAGAGCCAAATATAGTTAAAAAAGTTGAAAATCTATTGGCATCTAATCCTGATATTAAATGTATATTATTAGAATGTACAGAACTTCCGCCTTATTCGGACGCAATTAGATATGCAACTGAGTTACCAGTATATGATTCGATAACATGTTCCGATTTTTTCATGAGTGGTTCTATTGATAATCCTCGTTTCGGATTAAACGATTGGCAAAATAAATGGGATAAAAAACAAGAAGTTTATAAATATGGCTCGAATTTAAGTAAAAAGGAGAAAGATACGCTTGTTAATAAAGTCACTGAATAAACTTTTCAAAAAATATAAAGATTTTTTATTATTTAGATAATATGGGCAATGGGAATAAAGGAGCCAAACTTTTTAAGACAAAATGTTCGCAATGTCATACTTTAGGAGAAGGAGAATCATCAAAACAAGGTCCAAACCTTTATGGTTTATTTGGAAGAAACGCGGGTTCATTCCGGGGATTTTCTTATTCTAATGCTGTAAAGAATTCTGGTATAGTTTGGGATGAAGATACACTTGACAAGTGGCTCACTGCTCCAAAAAAATTCATAAAAGGTAATAAGATGGTTTTCGCCGGTATTAAGAAAAAACCGGAGAGGGATACTTTAATAAATTATCTGAAAGAAGCCACCTAATCAAAACTGATAATGGTTCATATTTTCAATAGCAAAATTAGTAACATATGCACTCGTCAAATTCGATATTGAATCAAAATAAAAACATATATTGCTTATTATATTGCGAAATTTGACCTGAGAAGGTAAAGGAATCGCCAGTTCACCATAGTAATATATTATGAATTCATATACATCGTTAGAAATAGATTCATTTCTATTTCCAATATATCTCACTATTTCATGCCAATATTTTGATAAAAATATTAAAGCTAATAGTTTTGGAAAACAAATAGAATTCATATCTTCAAGAGCTAATATGTATGCTTTTTTATATTTATGAGGTAATTTTAAAAATAATTTTGTTGTAAATACCTTTATTTCATGGATATATCTGTTGTCTTTTTGAACTTTTTTTAACCTTGGAAGAAAAACAATTAAGTCTGTTTTCAACTTATTATTCATTTTGTTCATACTATAGTTTAGTATTTTGGTTTGAATATCAATAGGTAAATTCATTTGTTTTCCTATTTCTTCTAATACATTATTAATATCATAATTTGATGTTTTCAATCTTGTTGTTTTTTTTATATTTTTTTTAAATTGATTTAACATTTGAAATAATTATATTTATAGACTATGATTTTATTGTTATTTGACTCCTTTATTGTATAATTGTATATCGCTCTTTTTCCAAATGAATCGACTTATCTTCATTCTCCAGTATTTTTTGAAACCGGAGTTTAATATTCTCACGAAAAGTTTATGTATCCGTAATTTTACGCATTATATTCAATTTACCACTTTATTTTTTATCTTCTTTTCAAATCAATTTTTTATTTCTCTGTAGAAAAGAAGAATACTTGAAATAGTCGTCCATCTTCTTTATTTGTTCCAAAATAATCTAAACTTGCATGATATTGATTCGCATTAAATAATATAAGACGGTTAAATACATTTCCGATCCTATCTACCAATTCCCATTTTGTGTAATCTTGACTATGTTCATCTAATATAGATTGATTTCCTTTTGATTTTGCCTCGTCGACTGTTCTTGTTCCATCCTTATAACGAAATATACCAGTACCTGCACTTACTGGTGCATTAGGCGTCAAATACAGTACCCCTGCCCAATTATTCCATCCATCATTGTGAACCCAAGATTTATCACGACTTGTTGTATATTGAAAAGCACCATTATAGATATCTGCATTATTTTTTCCATCGCCCGGCATTGGCCAATCAATTATTTTTCCTGTAAAATGTTTAATATATTCTTCAATCGTGTTTTTTAAATGTTCGTTTGCTCGTGACGTTGTTCTTTGGCCTGGATAATTTCCACGCACTTTGAATTCCTGAGTCAATATATAATTTCTTGTTTCCATCGCGTTTATGTAAAAATTATCTATCACCATTAAGTTACAATAGATACTATTCAGAGAATCGTAAGCCATTATTATATGGTTATTTTGTAATATTTATATATTTTACACTTTTTATTATTTATCTGATTTTAATTATTAAATGAAACAAAATGCAGTAATACGTAATATGCATATTTACCTTCATATTTCTTTCTCATGTGGGCGTGTCCACCTTTAGAAGCACCTTTAAATATAATTAAACCATTTTCTTCGCATTCCAACGGAATACATTCTTCGTCCGTGACGGTATAATTACATCTACCCGTACATCCTCTATCTGTTTGTTTTTCTACATATATAGGCCAGGATATTCCAGTGTCATCCTTAGCAATAAAAAATGAACATGTAAACTCACATTCAGCTCGGTCTACATGTAAGGGCAAATCTGAACCGTTTATATAACCTGAAAAATAAGTATAGCTTGCCTTCATCTTTTTCCCAACAATTTTCGATATAAGAGGAACAAGATCAAAATTTAATACTCTACTAATTTTATCATTTCTAGATTTATAACGGTTACTTTGTCTATCTCCTAGTGAAAAATTTTTGGCTTGTATCATATCATAATAATAATCTCTAATCACCTTGGCTGTTTCTTTTGGATATATATTATTAACAACCTCGTAATCATTTTCTTTGATACTTGTGTAATTAACCGATAGAAGTGATTTGTTAAATAGTACCCCATTTGTTTTGATTTCACCCAAGAAATATCCAATTGTAGAATACAATCTTTTATAATCTTTATGAACATCGTTATGTTCTGTATTCGACATCATTATAGAATAGTAAAATGGTATATCATTATTTAATTTTGATGTATTTTGAGCAGTTCTATTTGATTGAGCTTCTAGTTGTGGTTGTTTAACCGGTATATAACGAGGCCTTTGTTTATCGAAAGGTATTTCTCTAAGCCAAAAGTTTGCAATCCATTTTTGACCTTTTAAAACAGGTAAACCTGCATGTAATGACTTAGGATCTCTTTTGTTTGAGCTGCCTATAACATTTTGAAAAATAAGTGCTTTTCCCAAAGAAGGTGATATTTTAATTGGCTTTGCATTATTTGAATCAGAAATATCTCTAAAACCTGTTTCACCTCCCTCTTCAACGTCCGATAAATAAAAAAGCACGGTATATAATCGTTGACCTCTTTCAGCAGTACATCGTTTTCCTCGTTCTGAATCAAAATCATATGCATCCCAATGCCACTTATATTCTTGTCCTTTTTGATACTTAACAATTTGAAGCTGTTCAAAATTTTTCCATTCTACATTGGGCAATAAATTTTTAAAAATGGCTGCAGTTCTTTCTGCAATATTTTTTAATAAAGGATCTCGTCGATAACATAACCATGTTGTTTTACTCGTTCTTCCTGCAGAAGCGACCCCTCCTGTGGCAGCAGAAACAACGGAGTCTTTTAACGATTTTGATGCCGTATTTGTAATGTAATTACATTCTGATTTTGTTAAAAAAGAATCGATTGTATATACATTTGGATTTTTGTTTATTTGAACAAGACTTTCGTGTATTGTGTTTGGACCTACTTTAATATTATTATTTTCAATTTCAACATTCTTACTCATTTTTTTATAGTATGTAATTTACATTTAATTATTTAAAATACGTATAAAAATATTGATAAGATCTAATATAATACTTACTGATTCTTTTGGATAGTTTGCTGGGTTGTTAGTATCCGAACAGATCATAGCTCTTTTTTGTAATAAAACTGTATCATAAATTATAAAGAGTGCAAATACCAAGATCACTAAGTATGCAACGTGTCTTCTTTTTTTTTTGGGATATGATTTTTGAAAAAATATGTAAAAAAGTTCATACAATATTATTGCTAATAAACAAACGAATAAAAACACTCCGAATATTCCTACATGATTTATTATTTTATCATAGCCTACATAACCAATAATAGACATTGAGAAAAATATGATTGCAGTTATTAATAAAGCATCTGCTATTAAAGGGTTTGTAGTATTTATAATAGACGGAGTCAATATTATACCAAAAGTTATGATTAATAATAACCAAAAAATATGACTTTGAATAACATTTTTATTTAGAGTAACTAACAGTCCAATTAAAAACACGAAGGATAATACCATCGACATCAAAATAATACCAGTACCTTTCGTTTTAGATATTATATCTGTATCAATAAGCAAAAAGGATGAATATCCAATTATACAAACACCTAATGCAATATATAAATAAGAATTCATAATATACGATTCACACACAGCTTTACCATTTTTAAAGGCATTGTGTGATATTAAACCCATCAAAATAAATACAATTCCCAGAAAAAATACATTTTTATAGACGGAGTTCGTCATTAATTATATACATTTTTTTTAGAATATAATAATTATAATATAGGGCGATTTAGTATCATATCTTCACCCTAACATTGAGAACGAACAACTAAATCGGGGCATATAAAAACTTTACCACCTTTCTTAATTATCTGATCATGAAAATAAACATGCTCACACGTTATACTATGATCAAATTCTGCATTATAACGACAGCCAATAATAGAAGATATTTTATATAATCCTAAACCTCCAAATGCTGATGTCACTGGAATCAAAGGGAAATCTATAGGAATATTTATTTGATTCCCGTATACGCATTTTTTATTATCTTTCATCATCCAACAATCATAATCAATTGGTTCTTTCCATAACTTTCCATGTGATGTTTGATCCCAAATACTACTGTAAATACGTAGAGCCCATATGTCATAGTATTTTGTATCACTATTTGCAGTTAATACGTCCCATGCAGAAGCATCATACTTTTGAAGAATTTGTTGGATGAGTACAGGTTTAAAATTTTTCACTACACTATCCAAATCAACCATAATCATATAATCAAAATGTGAATAATTGGTTTCTACATAGTCTAATAATGCATTACGAGCATAAGTCAAATTAAGAGGTTTTTTTACAAAACGACTATATGGCTTTGTAACATCTGATGATATTTTGATTTTGTCTTTTAGTGTATCAAATATTATATGTGTTTTCTCATGTGTTGATTGAAATTCCTCTAATACTTTTTTTGTTTTATCAGTGGAATCATTCTCAAATATCACCATATGAAAATCACTACATATGGATTTCAGTAAGTATAACTTTTCTAAATGTGATTGTATATATGACGAACTATTTTTTGTACATCCACATACAATAATTTTCGGTTGAGTCATATATATGTATAATAATTTATATATATATTATCTTTATATGAATAATGAATAATGAGTAATGAAAAATACTGTAAATATGTATCTTCTCGTGGGATTGCATATAATTGTAATATTTATCCAAATGAAATCATATCTGATACAAGAAAATTCAATATAAATGATTATAAAAACATCAAAAATGGCGACAAGGTGTATGTCATCGGTTCTGTATTAAATAAATTTGTTACCAATATATTTCCTATTCTTTTGAAGAATAATATATGTATCACATTGGTGACGGGTGCTTGTGTAAAAAGCGTACCCCATGAATTAAGTGCGTTACATAAAATGAATTATCTAGAGTTTGCAAAGAATAATAAGAATCATATAAAACAATGGTATACACAAAATTGTGATGAAGTGAATAATGAATACATTAAAATAATTCCATTAGGAATAGATTATCATACCCTTCAAAAATATAAATCACATACATGGGGACCCGGGAAGTCAGCAGTAGAACAAGAAAAAGAATTGATATCAATAAAAGAATCATCAAAAGATGAAACAAAAAACACAATGACACTTTCCTATTATCATTTTATATTATTTGAACGTCATAATCGTGATAGGTATGTAGCAAAGGAACATCTTCAAAAGCAATCTTTTAATGTATTTTTAAATAACAAATTGAAGCGGTATGATATATGGAAAGAACAATTAAAATATTCTTTCGTGGTATCGCCTCATGGTAACGGATTGGATTGTCATAGAACCTGGGAAGCTCTAATATTGGGATGTATTCCTATTGTGAAAAGTTCTTCAATGGACAGTATGTTTTATGATTTACCTGTTTTAATACTAAATGAATGGGGTGAATTAAATGAAGCATTGCTTATAAAAACACTAGACGAATTCTCTTCAAAAAAATTCAATATGCATAAATTAACATTGAATTATTGGATTGAATATTTAAATAATTAAATTGGTAGGATAATGTATAATGATCCTTTGAGAATATATTTAATGCTTTTATCAGAAAAAATTGTGCTCAAGTGTAATCTTTAATAAATACAAAATAATGTGAAATTAGAAATGGATAATTATTTTAAAAAAATACCTATATGGCGATTTATAAACCCGTATATAAAACGACAACCTCCATCTTTTAATCACTTATACTTAGATGCATTAAGTGATTCTTTACCAAAATCAGAATACATATATTTAGTTTCTGAAGAAAATTATGGAAATGAAATAATAAATATGATACGGTCAAATAACATATGGAAATTATTTGAATTCACTTTTATATTGAGTGCATGTAGTATACTATTTTTAAAGAGACGTTAATGTTATAAACATCTAAATTAAAAATAAATAGAATACCAATGAACAAAATTATATTCCTGTTATTCTTTGCATTATAATGAATTGTAGATTTAATACTTTATATACATACGTTTCAAAGGTAAAGCTATTTTACTATTAGATAGTAATCAATAAGCGATAGCAATTGTTGATATAATTTATACTATGGATTATAAAAAAGCAGTTGAAAAATTTATAAGTCAAGATAACAAACAACTTCCGACTGGTTTTATTGTATTGTCTAAAGATAAATCTTATGTAAATACGAATAAAACACCATCGTCGATAAATAAAAGAGAAAGGTTAGATATTAATGGTTGTTATGAATCATTAAGGGAAGAGTCTATAAAATCTCTTTTATCTGAAAAAATACAATTAATATGTGAGGAATTCATCGAAGATAATCAATATTTTGACAACCCGATACTATTAAAAAATTTATTTGCAAATACATGGAATTTATTAGAGAAAAATATTAAAATGAAAATTATTGTTCTAAAAGAAGAACAAACAGAAGATCTTGATTGTTCATCTGATCACGATGATTTTTATTAATTTCTTGGGTTTGAATAATAAAATCGATTATATTTATTATCAATAACACCAATGGGAAGAACCGGTACAAATGGAACAACCATATGAGAGTTTATATTATATATGTTTAATGTTTGTATTGAAGTCTTTTTAGACACTTCTTTTAATTCAGAAACAATTTTTGAGAATCCACCTCCGGTTGTTATTAAATTTTTAGAATTGCATAGATAACAAAAATCATAATCAATATCTACCGAAGATAATAAATGCACGGGATATGTTTGATCTTTTATAAAATTGTATAATATATTTACATTTTCATTGTAATTATTATCTTTATACGAATATTTATGATTTTTAGAATATATTTTAGAATTTATATCTACACCATAATGTAATGCTGTAACTATGACAATATGAGTTATTTCTCTGGAACTAAAATACTGTTCCATTTCTTTTTTAATTTTTTCATATATTCTAGGAGAACCAAGACCCCTTCCTTTATAATCGTCTCCTGAGCGAATGTGGATTACAAGTGCGTTTTCTTTCGGAATTTCAATTTTTTTATATTTTAAGTAAGCATCTGATACTTTTTTCAAAAATTCATATTTTTCTGGTCTTTTTTTTAAATGAGAGCCTTTATCTAAAAACATTCTAAGAATTGTTTTTGTATATTTGGGGTCGTTTTTTATTATATTTCGTATCTTTTGTAGTCCATTGTTGACTACATCTCCGTATCGATACACTTCGTTCCCTTTTAATACCTTTAAATTATCAATTAGATCTTGTTTATTATTTATTAAAATCATTCATTATATTTATTTTTTATAAAAATATATGACATTTCTTCGCGTTTATTTAAAATACGTTCTCGCAGAATGATAGAATTATATTTCCTAATTCAATCATACATAAATGAAAAAAAGAATGTCCGTACCCCAACAGTTGTGGAGACAGAACAAAACACGTACTCGCCAAAGTAAATATTTGTAAGGATTTTGTGAATCTTTTTTTATCTCCATACCACAAAATAGGTGCAGTATATGTTATTATTGAAATTGCAATACGTATTCTTGGTCTTGTACCAACTGAATCTGACTTTTTAGCATAAATACGTTTTATAGAATAACCATTGAAAATCAATGAGAATATACTATATATTATAGAACGAGATATTGCTATTGTATATAAAGTAGATGTTATGTGAATCGCCGATTGGTCTGACCTACGCCAGAAATTGTCCAGACGGTCTGTATCCATTTCGTATGCGGTTCTTACATGATATATAATTGAAAATGGTGCATGGAATAATGTTGCAGCTATAACTAACCATGCAGTCCATTCTTCATTTTTGAAAGATATATCGTCTGTCGTTTTTTTAAATAACATGATACTTGCTGGTAAAATCATTGTAAATGCATTTAAAAGTTCTTGATGTTTTTTACTAGATTTTGTATTCATTAATATATTGACAAAACATTCCGTTTTAATTTTTAAAAACATATTATTCAACTTATTATTCAACTTATTATTTTTAAATATTTTACGTATTAGTTTTTTTATTATTAAAATAAACCAATATATATTCAAAAGACACAAAGAAAGCATACATTTATCTATAATAAAATTGTGGGTTTTATGATGAATTAATAATTTTGTAGTTTCAAATTTATCAAAAAAATATGAATATGTAAAAATGCTTCTATAATAAGAAAATGTTAAAAGAAATAATAAATCTATGCTAAAATGCTTATAATATTTCCTTGTCTCAAGAAAAATTGTTGATATATTTATGTTTATTATTTTAAAAAAATCTTTAACATACCCTTCATATTCTTCGTTATTTTCTTTAAATCTGTACATTTCATCAGAATTAATAAAATAAGTAATAAAAAGTATATAGTATAATTCCAATATTATGGCACTTATGTGATGTATAAACATACTTATATCTGGTGCTTTATTCAATGTTTTTAATAATAATAAAATTGTACAAAACCTAGAGTTTAATAAAATATCATAATTCGTATATTTATTTAAACTCCAATTTAAATAATTAAAAATACAATATCCTACGGCACCCAATGTTATTGAATAACTCCATATTTCACATAACATGTCAACTCGTCCCATATGTTGTTATAATTATTTTGGTATAGTTTTTAAGTCATATTATAATTTAATCAACTTGTTCCATAGTGTCTTCGTCGTCACTATCAGGGGCAACTCCTCCGACAACATCTTCTAGTGGGGGTAAATCATTCTCATTATCGCTCTCGTCATCATCAATAGACAAACCAAGTTTTATCAATCTATGAATCCTATTTGCAAACAAAGATGGGTCATCTAAACTAAACCCAGATGAAAGTAGAGTTGTATCGTATAACAACCATATTAAATCTTTAACCGTTTTATCAGAACTATCCGCGTCAACCTTTTCTCGAAGATTTGAAATGATCGGATGAGATGGGTTAATTTCCATAGTCTTTTTCGAACCCATCATACCATTTTGAGATGATGAACGCAATGCCTGAGCCTTCATGATACGTTCCATATTTGCAGACCAACCATATTCACCCGTGACAAATACACATGGTGAATCAGATAGCCTATTACTTACAACTACTTTCTCGATTTTTTTATCAAGAACCTCTTTGATTAGTTTGCAAAGAATCTCGTTCGACTTCTTGGCATCCTCTAACTCTTTCTTTTCATCTTCCGTTTCGTCAATCTTCAACCCTTCTTTTGTAGTGGAAATTAATGTCTTACCCCCAAATTCCTTCATTTGTTGCATGCAATACTCATCCATGGGATCAGTCATAAAAACAACTTCATACCCTTTCTTTTTTAATTTCTCTAAAAATGGTGAAGATTCTACGGATTTACGAGATTCGCCTGTAACATAATAAATACCAGGTTGATTCTCTTTCATTCTTCCAACATAATCTTCTAATGATGACAATTCATCTCCAGATGTCGTTGTATGATATCTTAGTAATTTAGACAATTTATCACGATTTACACTATCTTCGTGTACACCCAATTTAATACTTTTACCGAAACTCTCGTAAAATTTTTTATATTTTTCGTCATCTTCTGCTAATTCATTAAACATCTCAATTGATTTTTTTATTAAATTTTTTCTAATCACTTTAAGTATCTTATTTTGTTGCAATGTTTCACGAGATATATTAAGTGGTAAATCTTCAGAATCAACAATTCCTTTAACAAAATTCAAATATTCAGGCATCAAATCTTCGCAATTATCCATAATAAATACTCTGCGTACATACAATTTGATAGAATTACATTTCTTAGCGTTTGAATTAAACATTTCAAATGGAGCTCGACGCGGCACAAAAAGCACTGAACTAAATTCGAGTTGTCCTTCTACAGAGAAATGTTTAACAGCCGCTTGATCCTCCCAATCATTTGAAATAGACTTATAAAAGGCACCATATTCTTCTGTAGTTACATCATCTGGTTTACGCATCCAAATAGGTTTTTGACCATTTAAATGTTCCCATTCATTTGTAACTTCTTTTATTTTTTTAGTTTTTTTCTCTTTTTTAGACTCTTCGTCGCCCACGTCTTCTACTTTGGGGGCGTCATCGTCGTCATCGTCGTCATCCTTCTCGTCGTTTTCATCTTCGGAAACGTCATCATCTGTAACTTCTTTTTCGGTTGTTTTTTCTACATATAATTTAATTGGAAACCCAACAAATTCCGAATGTTTTTTAACAAGATCTTTAAGTTTGCGTTCATCTAAGTATTCACTCATATCTTCTTTCAATGTGAGCACAATTCGTGTCCCTCGTCCTAGTTTTTTCCCCTCGGGAGAATCAGGTACCACGGTAAAAGAACCACCTGCCACAGATTCCCATACATGCTGCTCATCATCATTGTGTTTCGATGTGACAGTAACTTTATCTGCAACAAGATATGCAGAATAAAAACCAACGCCAAATTGTCCAATCATTGATATATCTGTAGCACCGGCGGTTAGAGACTCCATAAACGATTTTGTTCCTGATTTAGCAATCGTTCCTAAATTATTAATTAATTCCGTCTTTGTCATACCAATACCAGTATCAACAATGGTGAGCGTATTATTTGATTTATCTGGAATTATATTAATATTTAAATTAGGTTCTGCTTCAAGAACAGAATTATCTGTTAAAGATTGATAACGAATTTTATCCAACGCATCAGATGCATTTGAGATAAGTTCTCTTAAAAATATCTCTTTATTTGAATAAAATGTATTAATAATCAACGATAACAATTGGTTAATATCTGCAGAAAATGCAAATGTCTCTACTGTATCTTCGTTCGTATCAGACATAATAATATATTGTTAAAATGTTCTTAATATTAGTATGAATGTTATTAAAGAGCGTCGTCATCGTCCTCATCATAGTCGTCATCGTCTTCGTCTTCTCTTACTTCATGTAATTTCAAACCACGCCACCCTTTCTTTTTTTGATTGTAGTAAGAACCATATTTTTTCTCCATATATCCAAGAAGGTCCTTCCTACTTGGACACCTTCTATCTGGATACCCCTTTCTATACCACAATTGAAACATTACATATAAAGCATCTACATAAATAACCCCCTTTGGAACACTCTCAATGTGATTCTCAACAAATTCACCATATATATCATTATTCATTTGATATTCTTTTGTTGACAATTTGACACATTCTGGTTCTTTTAGGCCATGGGCTCTATATTTTTTATAGTATTCCGTTAACATCCAGAAAAAAGCATGTCTCCATTTCTTCATTTTCTCTCCTAATTGAGGATCGAGGGGGAATTCATTTGGATTTTCAGCATCAGGATTCTCTTTGAAAACAGATGTGAATTTAACAACTCGAATACGCCTCCATGTACCGCCATCATCTGCAGGTACTTTAGGTAATTGATTGCACGTACATACCATATTGAATTGTGGTTTGAATTCAAATGGTTCTTGATGTAATTTTCTTGCAACCATTTTATCACCACCAGTCATTTCTTTCATAATACCCACTTGTAAATTTTCTCCTTCATTTGGTTCTTGGAGAACAACAAATCTTTTCCCACATAAACGTGCAATATCAGGACTTGCTTGACTTGAACCCGTTCTTTTTTGTGTTAACGCTGCTATATTCAATTTTGCACAATATTTTCCAAAAGAATTTTCAAATAATTCAATTAATTTTGATTTACCATTACCACCCGAACCAAGCCAAATATGAAAGTGTTCCTCTCTGATCTTACCATCTAAAAAACTAGCCAATGTCAACAATACGTATTCTCTTCTATCTTCTTCTGGAATAATTTGAGATAAAAATAATCTGATCTCGTCTATAATTGTATCAGTCCATTCATATTCTTTCCAATTTAAATCAGTGGAAAGTGTTATATAATCTTCACATCTAGATGATCTAAACGTATGGAGATTTAAATCATACACACCATTATTAAGTCCAACTAAATGTGTGTTTGTATCCAAAATCTCTTGAAAATTAGCGTTTTCGAACTTACAACTCTTTTCTCTATCCCAATATAACTGCTCACATGCTTCTTCGGTTACTTTCTTTCTAAATGAACAGTCCCTTAATTGACTAGCTACCTGACATATACAATTAGACATATCCTCATATTTTTCACAATTCGGATGCTCTTCTTCCATTTTTCTAAATTTCTCAGCAAGTCCATGATACATTAGTCCAATATTCATATAATCGCGGTATAATTCTTCCCTCATTTTTTTCTTTAAACCAACATCGTCGTCATCTTCTACCCATCTTATTCCAGTAAACTCATACCATGTTCTCTTTGAATACGATGAACATATAAAAAAGTGACCATATTTTTTTTTCATCGCCATGACTATATGATAAATCATCTCAACATCTACGGTGCTTTTCGTAATTTTTTTTTTATCCTTTAATTTATGAGAAACAGATTTCACAATATGATGTTCTAAAGTATCTTGTATTATTAAAGAATATAACAAATCGTTATCTTCTTTTGCCCACATATGTAAAGATCCTATTCCTAAACCAGAGTTTTTCATGTCTTCCCATTTCGTTGTACATTCATTCCTGGCAAAATCTTTGTATTTATTAATTCGCTCACTAAAACGTATCCAATCAGACAAGAGTCTATAGTCTATATTATGTAAACACCACCCTACCTCAATCCAAGTTTTATATGAACTTGCCCTTTTAACACTTAATATATCAACTAATTTAGATACAGTAGATATATCATGTTTGTAAAAATTTAAGATAATAGACGATGATACATTTTCCTTAATTGATTCAACCTCTTTTGATTCCTTATTAATCTCCCAAGCCGACAAAACACTTTGTACAGCACTATGTATAGGAGTTAAATCCGCCATTTTAGCCCCTCTAATAGACAATATTCGTGTAAGTTCAGCGGTTTTAACATAATATGTACTTGCATTTATTCTTTCTGGATTTTCCTTAGACAAATCATATATATGTGTTAATAAATAAGGTGCACAGTTTGGTTTATGTGAACCATACATCATCCAACCGTTTTTTTTAATAATACTTTCATCGAGAACATCTTCTATAGGATTTGTAGTTGATAATGACAGTAAAAGCTCTTCGGCATTTACTAATAATTCTTCTCTAATCAAATATTGTAAAGAAGGATATGAAACAATATAAGGAAACATTATATGGATTCCATCCTTGGATTGAGGTTTGTCTACATCTTTTTCAAAAATGAATGCACGAAAATTCTTTGGTGGAATATCTAAATACTTTGAGAGTAATTTACCGGTTATTCGGATGAATTCAATTATAAATTCATCTGTATACACATGATTTAAGTGAACTGGTGATTCCATTTTAAAATCTAAATCAAATAAGAAACATGATAATGTGTCGTGTTTTTCTATTAAATCGCAGTCTTTTTTATCTACAAATACATGTTTGTTGTACAATGAAAAAAAATTGTCACGATCAATTTCTGATATATTGAAACATCCTTTTGGTGAGCTCATGCCAACATAGGTAAATGGTTCTCCCTTTTTAACACGATGACGTTTCATGAAGGTAATGAAATCGGACATTTTGTTTATGGAACATATAACATTTTAAATTTAATTGAGTACACTCAAACAAAAATTATAATTAAGTAATTACCTTAAATAAAGATATTTCCTGGATTACCGTGTAAATTTGTTGACAATACAGGTCGTTGATCTAAACCCATATTTGACAGATGAGTATTTATGTTAACAAATAATTCCTTCCAAGATGTTGATTTGGTCAAAGAAGATAAAAACGCAAGTGTTAATGCACCTTTCCACGTATGATTTAATTTGATAGATGCACTTGTCTGTTTATCACGACAACCACTTAACTTAATAATATTAGGCTTTGTACACAATGGACCACTTATCCAATTCTCCGGTATGTCCTTTTCTTGTCTATAAGCGTATCTAAGATCAAAGCAAGTCCCACTATGACAGCAGTCTGTTAAAATAAATAATTTAGATTTTGAAGATAATTCTGATACTATATCATGTAAATCGTCATCCAAAATAACATCATTTATACTATTTACTTTGCCTAATGGGATTAAACACTCGTCCTTGCCATCCTCCTCGTCAAAATTCATATCAGGAACAGATGCACCATGTCCTGAAAAATGAAAAATAAGTGTACTCGATTCACTCGATCCTTTTTCTATAAGTTTTTTTAACTCTGAGCAAATATTTTGCTTTGAAGGATATAAACCTTCTTCATCTGTCATAACGGTTATATTTTCTGTAGGTATAGTATCTTCAAAATGTGTTTTCATCGTTTTTACATCATATATGCAACCTGGTAAATAACTCTTCGTTTTATGATATTCACATCCTACTAGAAGTGCGAAAACGGGTTTTGTCATTTTCTGTTAATTTATCATATAATAAAAAGAATAACTGAAATTTTAATTTATAAGTAATAAATAACAGATGCATATTATTCTAGATTTGGATCAAACATTGATAAGTACAGAAGGTAATATTTTACCTTACCCGCCACAAGATGTACAACTTATACAACATTTACATCAGCCTCATATAAACACTAATAATATACATGCTATGAAATATTTTAATATATCCGAAAACTCATATGTTTACACACGACCTTATTTGGCATTTTATTTAAACTATTTGTATAAACATCATAAAGTATCTATATGGACAGCGGGTCAGTTAGACTATTGTTTGCATATATTAAAAAGAATATTAACAAATGATCAAATGTTAAAAACAAGATATATCATTGCTAGAGATAATTATAATTTTAAAGGGGTTACAGGAAATTATGCATTTTATTCGGGTTTTAAACCAGACCCGGAAAATATTATTATACCTTTTGTATTTGATAAAGAAAGAAATCTAATAAAAAAATTAGATTTAAAAACAACCAAAATGAATCATCATAAATTTAATAAAATATTCTATAAATCTACAAACCATATTCTTATAGACGATAATCCAAAAATTTATAATGAAAATAATAAATTTGATATTAACAAAAAACAACAGATATGTGTTTATAACATTAAAGGATTCTATCCTAATACCGATTATTTTGTAAATGTAAATTCTTTTAAAGATAATGAACTTATAAAATGCATAAATATATTAGAAAACCATAAAATTGTAAATAATACAAATAATATAAATAATAAAAAATTTAAAACAGTAAAAGTAAATCTAAAGAAAAATATATATTCAAAAAGAATTAGGAAATATATTAAAAATAGAGGTAAAGGTTTTAATGCTAATAAAAAAAAAATGAAATTGTTAAAAAAGGAGGGTAAAAATACTCAAGATTAAATATATATATGATTTATAATGATAAAAATAAAATCAAGAAAAACAAAACCAACTATAAAAAATAGAAATATGGTATCTAGAAAAAATATAAGACCACCTTGGAAAAGTCAGCATGTAGACTCATTCCCAACATCATTAACAAAAAAAATAGATTATCTACTCAATAATCCAGATGTAGACGAGACAACTTCATTCGAATATCAAAAACACCAAAAAATTGTAAGACAATATATGTCTTCTCAAACACCTTATAGAGGTATACTCCTATATCACGGATTGGGATCTGGAAAAACATGTTCATCTATCGCCATTGCAGAAGGGTTAAAAAATAGAAGACACACTGTTATATTATCCCCCGCTTCATTAGAAAGCAATTATAGAGAAGAACTCATGAAATGCGGACACATGTATTATATTAAAGAAAACAAATGGTCGTATACAACAGATAAATCTATGTTGAAAAATTTTACAAAAATACCTTCACTGTCGAATGGTGCATTCGTAATTGATGACAATGGTCAAGAGTATGAAAAAATGTCAGAAATTGATTCTAAAAATTTACAAAAACAAATTAAAATTCTCATAGATTATTATTATTCTTTCATTCATTATGATGGTTTGAGAACAAATAAAATAGACCTTTTCAAAGAAACAAACTATTTTGATGGAAAAACAATTATTGTAGATGAAGTTCATAATTTAATATCTAGAATGAGTGGAGGTGGAAATCAAGGTATTCGATGGTATGATATTTTTATTAATGTTAAAAATGCAAGATTTATATTTCTTTCTGGAACACCTGTTGTTAACTATGTACACGAATATGCTCTTTTATTCAATATATTGAGAGGACCTATGTTAACATATGAATATAAGATAACCGGTACGATAGGGAATGTTGAATCAAATATTAAAACAATTCGGACATATCCTAATGTAGATTTTTGCAAAATTATAGCATCCAAAAATCTATTAATTGTTACAAAACCCTTAAACCATTACAAAATAAACGAAGAAGGTGTTCTATCATATGAATCCACGCCTCAAACACATGAATTATGGGAAAATGATTTAAAACAATTCTTAAAATTAAATTGTAATTTGAAATTAGTAATAGAATCTAAAAAAATTAATACACATTATTGTTTCCCAACGGATAAAAGTGATTTTGATGCGGCATTTATAGATAAATCTGCAGAGAAGTTATTAAATGAAGATGTATTTGCTAGAAGAATTACAGGTCTTGTATCGTATTACATGCCTCCTAAAAACGAAAATGATTTTCCACATCAACATGAAACAGAAATTGTATATACACCAATGAGTATGTCTCAATATTTATACTATGAAAATGTAAGATTCGAAGAACTAGAAAAAGATGCACAAAAAAAAAATAAAATGGGTAAAAAGAAACCCACTAAATCAAAAAAATCATTACTTCAACAAAAAGACCATGAAGATTCTACATATAAGATATTTTCAAGAGCAGCCTGTAATTTCGTTTTCCCAGAATCTATTATACGCCCTACTGGAAATACTATTGAAAAAACAATGGAACAATTAAAAATAGAAGCCGAACACAATCTTGAGAATTATATGATTGAAACAAAAGACATGAAAAAAACAGAGATTAATGAAAGAGTTAGTTTAATGTCACCTAAATATTTTTTAATAAAAGATCTCGTCACTAATTCCCCCGGAACTTGTTTGATTTATACAGTATTAAGACATATGGAAGGTGTTAGTGCACTTTCGCATGTATTAAAAACATACGGATGGACTCCTATCACAATAGAGAAGTTTGGAGGTGAATGGAGATGTAGAGGATGTGGACCCAAATCATATATACTTTATACAGGAACGGAGGTGGATCCTATGGTACGATTTTATAGTAAAACATTATTTAATAATAAATGGGATTTATTACCAGAATCAATAAAGAATGATTTAAAAGAAGCAAATTGTACTACTAATTTAAGAGGAGAATCATGTAAAGTATTCATTATCACAAAAACAGGTGCTGAAGGTATCACATTGAAAAATATAAGACAAGTCCATATCGTAGAAAGTCATTGGAATTTTGTAAGAGCCAAACAAGTTATTGGTAGAGCCGTAAGGTATGAATCACATAAAGAATTACCCAAGAATGAACGCGATGTAAGAATATATCAATACGTTACTATTTTCGGTGATGAAATTAACGAGTTAAAGGAGAATTCAAGACATGCTGTTAGTCTAAATGCACTCATTACTAAAGATAAAAACATGACTTCTGATGAAGCGGTTTATAATGTATCTAAAAAAAAGGAAAAATTAATATCTCAAATAGAAGAAATTTTAGACAAAGTATCTATAGATTGCTCTTTGAATAACAAAGGAAATTGTATGAAATTTACACAAACCAACGAATTTACATTTGATCCAGATTTCAATGAAGATATAATCAACTCAAAAGTAAAAAAAACTAAAATTGTAAAAAAAATATACTCCAGAATCGTTGTAGACCCAGACAAAAATGTGCTATTTTCTAAGTTTCCGAAATATTTACACAATACAACATTAGAATGGGATAAGGATAGTAACAAATTATTTAAAGACGATAACTCGGATAATTGTATTGGGCTTTTTGATGGAAAGAGGTTTAAAAAATACAGAGCATAACCAAATAATTACAGTATACTACTTTATAGTCACTTATTCTTTTTGATTTTATTAGATTTATCAATCGGCGATTTTGGATCTATGGTACCACTATACAAATTTAACACTAATTCATTCTTTTTTGAATTATAATATTTGGGCCATAATCTACTTTCAAGTCTTTATTCTCAGCTATAATACGAACGGGTATACTCCTAAAAATAACATTACATAATCTTCCATAATTTTTATAAAAGATATACTTCCCGTATAAGTAGATAAAATAATAACCGGATATTTTTTAAATTTAAGATATTAATAAATAAAATGGTTTACTGTACCAAAAGTATAAATACAAGGAAAAAAACATGCAAAAAAACATGCAATGTAATCAATAAAAAAACAAGAAAATGTATTGTAAAAATACCTAAAAAATTAATTACCAAAAAAAAAATGAATAAAAAATTTCCAATAAATAAACCTTTTTATAAAAAAAACACTAAAAATGTATCTCATAACAAATGGTTGGTCGCATTAAAAAATGCACGCAAAGAACTTAAAATAAAAGGATTTGTCAAAATCAAAAAACCAATTAAATCAAAAAAGAAATATTCAATCGAAGAAAAATTATATGTTTTGGCTATGAAAAAATATAAAGTACTTGTTGGAGGTAATGTACCACAAAATAATGAAAGGCCATTCTCGGATGATATGAAAAAAGGTTTCTATTTATACGAAAAATCAGACAAAGATGATAATGATATTGAAACGGATTCTGAGAGTGATGTAGATAATGATGATATTGAAACGGATTCTGAGAGTGATGTAGATAATAATGATGAAACAAACTCAGAAAAAAGCGATTCTGATGATAATCAACAAGGTATTACAGAAAATATTAATAAATTACAAAAAAACTTGCTACAAATGTTGAATATACCTACAGGATGTATATCATTGGATAAATTAGGTATTTTTAATAGTAAAAATACAAGTGGTGACGCCGATGAGGGTGAAGACGCTAACGCGGATGAGGACGATGATGCTGGTGAAGATGCGGATAACGGGAAAGACACGAATGATGTTGATGTGGATGATCCAGGTGATACTAATAAAAACTTATATTGAGGGAACAAATGCGAATGAAAAATATATTTTAAATTTTATAAAAACTTTTGATAAAAATAATTATAAACATATTTATAGTGGTGCTAGATGGCATATAGGGGTAATTCACTTATATCAAAATATAATAATTATTTAAAAAATAAGAAATGTACATATAAATTTAATAAAATACCTAGATTGGGTTGCAATGCACTATTTGATATGTTATTAAAAAACCAATGTGAAAATATTTACATATCACACTTCTCTTTAACTAATGAAAATAATCAAATAGATCATTTATACAATATTAACAGAAAACCGTGGGATGGTCATATTGTACATGACGAAATTAATATCCTCAAATGGCTTCATAATAATAATATAATTGATGCTACGTTATGTAATTTAAAAGACCACGTTTTGCCCATGTTTGATTGCAATATCGTAAAACCTTCTGTATATGTCACACATTTATTATTAAAAGAATACGGTATATGTATTTTAGAAAATTTTTTTGACGATGAAGCTATCAAAAATTTCATTAGTGAATTTGATGTTGTATTTGAAAACAACAAGAAACATATAGAGATATTGGATAAAGAAGAATGTAGTAAAGATGAAAGAATGTTTTTTGCTGAAAAATATTCGGATTTCATAAAGAATAATTTTTATAATAATTCATTTTTAAATGAAATTGCTTTAAAATATAATAAAAATTTGAAAAAAAAACTTTATTGAATAAACTAGTTTATGAAGATGGAATCATAAAAAATAGTGGTGCTGGATGGCATAGGGATAATCATACTTGTCAATTTAAAGCATTAATGTATTTATCTAATGTTACAAATAAAAATGGTAATTTTCAGTTTTTAACGTGTAGTAATACAAAACAAATAGGTCATCCAAAACCAAGAAGTCCAAGTTATAATACAAGATTTAGTGATGAAACGATTGAGTTATTAATTAAGAATAATACTAATATTAAATTACACGATATAGTAGGAAATAAAGGGACTATTGTTCTAGTAGATACTACATATATTCATCGAGGAAATATTATAAAATCGGGAGAGAGAAAAGCTATAACTCAGTACTTTTTTTAGTAAATTATAATGTCAGAATTAAAAAGAAACCTGAAAGGGCCATCTAGTTCTCGTGGACAAGTTACCAGTCTTGTGAATTTCTCAGATGAAGAATAAGGTGAAAAAGAGTCGTAGATAACAACTCAAAAAAAAATATTTGTTTTATTTTTTTTTTTGAGTTGATTTTACCAGACATCTTTCATCATTTCGTGTCTCCCCAATAGATATTCATCGATTGTTCCAGATAGAGAATATATAGTAGCATCTACTTTGTTTTTTTGTCCATATCTGTAAGACCGTGCGATTGCTTGATCTTGAGTCCATAAGCTCCACATTGGCATTGTAAGAAATACTCTATTGTAGTGTTGTAAATTGAGTCCAACGCTTGCGACACTTACCTGACATAATAATACAGTTGGGGGAGATGAAGACTTACTCAAATTGTTTGATATTATATCAAGATCTTTATGGTCTCCGTCTATGATACCATATGTTGTATGTTGTTTAATAAGTTGCCGCTTAAATAATTCTATCTCTCGTTTGAATCTACAGAATATTATAGTGGGCCTCTCAATATCTTTGTTAAGGTCATCTATCATCGCCTTGTACTTCGCAAAATAAATATCATCAGATGGCACACACCGATCATTTGGGTCTTTGTATTTGTTATATATCGAAGTTTGGGATAAATCCACATCAACGGTAGCCTGCATCAATCGTATTGATTGTTCCAGAAACGGCATGTTGTATTGAATGGATCGTTCTTTTACATTTCCATACTTGGATGATTCATCACTGGGTGGTTCTATCACCTTAATCTGAACCGTCTTCTCTGGAAAGTTCTTCATCAAATATGGTATATCCTTGATCTTTCTAGCCAACATCATCCTATTCAAGTCAGCACGAGTTCTAATATTATAAGACGGATCGTTAAACAATCTAAAATAATACTTGAATTCGTTATTCAGTTTAACCGGAGTTGCAGAGATAACCCACCAGAATTTGGTATGTAGCTCTCTCAGGTTTTTAGACTGACAACTTGATCCATTTAACAAGAAATGCCCCTCGTCAATAATGACTCTATCCCAATTATTGATACCGAGTCTTTTTTGAGGAGACATCCTGCATAGATATCCATTTGTATAAATCTGAACACGTGCCTTCTTACTTTTCTCTTTTATAATTGACGGGTATACGGCATACTTTATATTTAATGTATCAAACAACTTCGTCCAATCCTTGGTCACAACCGCAGGTAGAATAAGAAGTGTCTTTCGAACCTTTTGTTCTTTAATCAACATCGCAATCTGCAATGTCTTACCCATCCCCATCTGATCAGCAAGAATCCCACCTTTTACCTCTAATGAAGTATCTGATTCTCGCTTTTTCATCCAGTCGATACCCTCTCTCTGATATGGAAAAATATTCATTTGTTTTATAAAAATACGTATGTTATGTAGTATATTCTAAAGAGTCACTCTATTTAAAACTTAAGGACACATTGTCATCATTTTTATATTTCGACGACCTTCTATAAATTTTAACATTAATTTTTTAAAATGATTCATTAGAAAAAGAATAGAATAATGCAATGAACGACTTAACCATTATACTTGGTCAATGCGTTGGGGTATGAATTTATTTATATTGGGGAAAAAAGCTTGGAATCAAGAACTTGCTGAATGATTTCAGAACAATACACACATTTTCATGTCCAAATAAAAAAGTAAAATTTTACAATCAATATTTTTATAACATATGGATAGTAAAATACAATATAATAAATGAAATCGACTGTACGAAACATATATGATTATATGCATTTGACGTAACTTCGTTTAAAAATAATTCATAAGAGTCATTATAGTAGTTATAAGAAGGACTTGAAGATGGAAACCAAGTTGCATATCCATGATATACATTGTGTTCGTGTTGACGAATAGGATCGTCGTGTGTATGTTCTTCTATATCATCCATTGGCATAATATATCAACGTATTCTGTATCATTTTTTTGTTTCTAATTCATCATATTCAGCTGTAAGTGTATTAATAAATTCTGATGTATCAACAATCTTGTTAATTGGCGAGATACCTTGTCCACACCCCCATATACTCGACCATGCTTTTGGTTTCTTATTATCAGAATTAAAAACATCACTCGACTTTTCTAAGTCTGAACCGCTTTGTAAATTTTCAATATCTAAACCAGTATTTATGATTGATTCTTTTAAGTAATTACCGGGAATTCCTGTAAAAAAATCGGTATTTACAATATCGTTTGCCTTTGATTTTACAATCATATTTTTGTAGTCGATTGATGCATTTGCTTCTGTGGTCGCAATAAATGGAGAACCAATGTATGCATAATCAGCACCCATTGTTATCGCTGCGGCTATACTTTTCCCAGTCGAAATAGCACCTGAAAGAATAAGTGGTCCATCGAACCATTCCCTAATTTCTTGAACAAGAGCAAATGGAGATTGTGTCCCAGCATGTCCACCTGCACCAGAAGCAACTGCTATTAATCCATCTGCTCCTTTTGATATAGCTTTTTTGGCAAATTCATTTGTTGTAACATCATGAAATACTATACCACCATATGAATGAACTGCATCATTTATCTCTTTCTTTGCTCCTAAACTTGTAATCACGATAGGTACTTTATGTTTAACAATAACATCCATATCAGACATAAGTCGATTATTTGAAGAATGGACAATCTGATTTACTGCAAAAAAAGGGTTCTTATTATTATAACCGTAAAGTTTCTCATTAATCTCATATAACCAATCATCAAGTTTTGATTCATTGTTATCACCGCGTGCATTTAATGCTGGAAATGAACCAATTATTCCTGCTTTACATTGCTCAATAACCAATTTTGGATTGGAAACAATAAACAGAGGTGCTGCAACTACGGGTAACCTCAAATGTTTAAATGCGAGTGTCTTTACTGCCATGCATATATGTATTGCTAATCATTTAATAAAGAACAATTTCAATCTCCAAATGATGACAAAATTACAAAGAAAATGCTTTCCTATGTATCAAATAACTTTAATAATGAATTATTGTCCGGTTCTGTAAAAAGTCAAATTCTGCATATCAACAAGCGGGGCTTTATTATTAAATCGTGTACCTATCTTTTTGAACTCGATATTTACATAATCAATAAGTGGTGGAATATCTTTGTAAAATTCAAACAAGTTATTTAATTGAGAACCCGTAAAATTAGAATTATTAAACTTCTCTGTTGGAAATTGAATATGGAATTTTTGAATTTTTATGATAATTTCATCTATAACTGTTACAAACATCTCTAAAACTTGGAATAATTCGCCTTTTTTCATATTTTTTCTCTCTCTTCGCTGAATTGTACTTTTCCATTCATCTTCGCAAACTCTATTTAAAAGATATTTTATTCTGAGATCTCTATTCGCGTCCTGATTATTAATTCTGAAAATTGGAATTTCAACATATCTAATATGAGTAGACATAACATACAATTTTTCTAAAATATGAGAATATACCTTATCATTTGACATACCGAATAAATTCTTAATATTATCATTGAACGAGATAATTTCTTTGTTTTGGGTCCAGTTTGGTGTTCCTTTATCAAGCCTTTTACATAACGTCGACCGTAAAATAGTATAGAAATTGTGGTGCACAACTCTATCACAATTATTTTGCCCATCTAAAGGGTTTCTAGGAACATGTCCTTGTGTTCTTCGAAGATGCTCATAATAATGAGGATTGTGAATTACACCCGTTTCTATACAACCTGATCTCCACCCAAAAGCAGTATGACAATTCGAACAAAACATTTGATCACAACCGTCAATTTTGAAAATAAGAACTGCACATTTTGGGCAGGGTTTTGTATTTTTCATAATAATTGTAGCATTATCGATATCTTCTTTTTTACATTCGTGTGTGTCATTTATCCGTCTCGCGGTATTATCATTTGATTTAATTGGGACGTGGCATTTATTACAAACCTTTACACTGCAAATACCACATACCCACCCATTCCCAATAAACCCTTTACACTCTTCAACTGGACAAATTCTATGCAATGTATCTTTCTTTTCTTTAGGTTTCGATCTTTGAATATCATATAATTCATTGTATTTCTTTTCTAAACATTTTTTCCATAGACAAATTTGTTTTTGAACATGAATAATGTCTTTCTCTTTTTCTTCTGTTTGTAGGACTTGCTCTGCATATTTCTGGGTATCAGGTAGCATACTTTTTTCACGCTCTAAAAGTAGTTTTTCTCTATATTTTTTGTATTCCTTATTTATAAATGTTTTTTGAAGTGAGTTGCAAATAAACTCGTAATTCCATTCTTTATTACAAGACATACATTTAGGATCGTTTGGCGATTCTACAATATATCGCTGGACACAACCTTTACATGCAGAATAATTACAATAATTACAAATTACTTTATAACGCCTTGATGTAGTACTATCGGAATACTTTTCACAGCATACAGAACATTCCATTTTTTATAATAGTTTATTTATATTTGTATCTTATATTCAAATCATTTTTAAAAAATGATGTAATGTGTCAAATTTACAATAGATAAATAAACTATTATAAATATAATTTGAAATGTATAAAACTCGTACATGGACGAGGTCCGGAGCGTCCAAGCGATCTAAAAAACCTTTCAATACCGTTTCTGCACGCCAGCCACGTCTACGCACTCCGAGATATATACACTCCCCTCTGGCCAAAAATATACCAGACGAAGTAATTAAAGTCATACTTGAATACCTAAAATCTAATGATCCTATAAACACAATCTTTCTTTGCAAAGAAAGAGACACCTTTTTGAATGGCACGCTTCGCAAATACATGAATGGTTTTATGGAAACGACAATTTACTCAGCAATTTCAATTAAATATTTTAGGCATCAGTGTAAAAAAGATATGAATAATCCCAATGGATGCTTATTTAAATCTAACGTCACATTAAAAATATCAAAACAACAATGTTGTGCAAAAACAAAAACGGGAAAACGATGTAAAAAAAATACGTTTATGTTATTTTGTAATTGTCATAAAGACCCCAAGGTATATTGGATTTAATTTCTTTATTAATAATCATGATAAAATTTCTCAAATATGAATATTATCTAGTAAAAAACAATGATTCGATTATTTGAATGACTATATGCTTAAACCCGTGACATCTTAGTATACATCATGGGAAGTTGAGATATGAGGTTCTGTATACCACGCAAGTACACGTTTTGGAATGACCGTTTTCTCAATTACTTTAGGAAATAGACTTTTAATGTCGTCTCTAACATTTGATAAATAATCTTCTATATAAGGTTCACCGCTCAACATTATTTTAGAAGGTTTATAACATATATCTATATCTACTATAAGTAAACGTCCATTGTGACTTAGATTTTTTTTAACATTTTTTAATATATTCAGTCGAGCATATTGGGGTATTTCATGAAATGCAAACATTATTGTTATAAGATCTGCGGTTTTAGGCAATATAATATCTTCTGCATTTCCTAACAAAAACTCTGCATTCGAAAATGATTGTCTATGTGCAACATTTAACATTTCTTTGGAAGTATCAACTCCATATATTTCAGCATTCGTGAAGCTATCGTATAAAGCATCTGTTGACATTCCAGTACCACAACACCAGTCCGAAACTATATTTGGATCTACGTTTAATGTTTTAATTATATTCTTGCGAACATTTTCTCCCTTGTATGCAATCCGGTCTATTATTCTAGTAACTGGTCGTGCGACGGAAGCATAAAATCTTCCTCCAATCCCAACATTACCGAAATTATGAATTCTTGGATCATATTGATATTTCACTGCATTTGTTGTGTTTAATATACAATTGTATATGATATATAATATAATACTTTTTTTCATTGGAATAGTATAATATGTGTCTTTTATTACTTAAATATGATTAAATCATTTTTATAAATATAATTATTTCCATATTTTTTTTTTTAAGATATTACAATACACATATATGCATGTTAAAAATATATATGTGTTATGAATAGAATATATAATTGGGTTTGAGTTAAAAGAACTCAAGGACTTAAAAGAACTAAAAGAACAAATTAATTTTTTATCTAAATCACCCATATCGTTATCTATGATGTTGTAATCTGATAAATTAGTCATACTCGATACATTTGATAATGTTTGACTCTTATCACGATTTCGCATAAAACAAAATAAAGAATTAGGAATATTATTCCAAGGACTACAAGTCACACAATATTTTTTGTCTTTATATAAAAATATTTCTACATCATCTAAATCTTTTCTGCAATTATAACAATTGTTTAATTCTTCTGTTCTAAGAGTATATTCATATTCCATTATGTATAGTATTAATATATATGTGCTTCATTTTTGTATATTCTGCGTAAAATTCAGAATCTGTATATTTTTATTCTTTTTTTATAAACGAATAGTAATGACTATCTTCTCCAATTTTTCAGAATATGCGATTTTGATGATATTACTTTGTGTTTCTTCAATATACAGTTCTCTTCAGTTATACAAAAGAGCGTTCAGATTTGTTGGTTTTAAAATGATAATATCTGTACTAGTAACACTTTATATAACTGGTTTATTCTTTTATTTTTTATATGTATCAAGAAAAAATAGTAAAGACCAAGATGACGATACTGTCATGTCTAATACGCGTTTATTCTTTGATAAATATATAGGTATTTTTATGATATTTTTCTTACTATTTTATAGTGTAGAGTCTTATAGAAAAATAATCAAAGCTCTTGATCCTAATGAAGTTATTGCATAAAAATGAAATGTAATGATAACTTTTATCTATATATTGTAATGGCTGATGTACTTGATAAATATACTTTGAAAGAATTGTTAGATATTGATTTTAGATCCAAAGTAGGAAGAGAAATAAAGACGAAGTCTAAATTATCAATAAAAGATATCAGAACTTTTATAAAAAACAAGAAATACGAGAATGAACATAAAAATAAAGAGATTACAATAAAATTAAATAGATTAAAGGAAAATATTTTAGGTCAAAAATTAATAGGTTGTTTGAAAATAATAATATTGAAATGGAAAAAAAAGCATTATGGTCCCGCCTATTTAAATATTTCGAAATGTACAAATGTTGAGGATTTTTGTACACTGGATAAATTAGAGAATATCCCACATAGTAATCTATTTTCTGTTTTAGAAAATGGAGTTTATTATGGTTTCGATATAAATTCTCTTATTAAATTGTTTATTTCTAATAAAAATAAGATATTGGTAAATCCTTATACTATGAAACCATTCAAAAAGGATATTATTGATATTATAAATAAAAGATCGATTCATTTTAAGCATTCTGACATACCAAAAACAATAAGAAATGAAGTATTTAGATTATTCCAAATCATTGATTCTTTTGGATATTGTACAAATATAGAATGGTTTTTTGATTTAGATATACATATGTTAAAAAAATGGTATAAACTTGGTGAAGATTTATGGAATTACCGGGCTCAATTATCATTTGATCAAAAGAAGGCAATCTCACCAAAGGGTGTATTTATTGACCCAATAAAGAATATAATGAAAATTAAAAAATTAGAACATGTGCAAAAAATAGTATTACATCAAATGGATTCTTTAATATGTCACGGTAGAGACATTCCTACAAAAACACTTGGTTGTATATATATACTTACTATATTTTCAGAAATAAATCCAAACATAGCACAGTCATTCCCTGGTATATCACAAACGTATTTCTAATTATAATTCTAATTGATTTCTATTCACCTTTTTGAAATGGTTTGTAGCATCTTCGTCAAATTGTCGAAGTCTATATAATCTCATTTCATCTTGTTCTCTTTTAATTTTGCGACGATTTTCAAGTTCCATCATTTCTTGTGAAGTTAAATCATTGGGCATCGATCCATTTTGATTTACGGCTACATCGTAGTCTTGTTTTATATTATGTGTTGAATTGTTTACAACTCTTTTTGATATGAGATGGGGTATTTCGTGTGCTTTTCTAAGGTCTGCAAATTGAAAAGTATCTGTATTTCCTGAATAATCATCTAATTTACCAACTCCTAAAGAAGCACATGATGTGTGTGTTTGTATATCTTCGGGTGGACCTTCTGTTTTAATAAGTGCCATTGCATTTGGATTTGAATTATAATAATCTTCTCTTGTTGATTCGAACATATCGTTGAAATTGCTTTTGCTTACTTGTTTTGGTGGTTGAGGTATTGTTTGTTTTGTTTTTAGCCAATCACCATAACCACCTTCTTGATTAGGATCTTTCAATGAATTATTATCGTAATAACTATTGAAGGAATTAATATCAAATGCTTTGTTTCCGCCAAACATATTTTTTGGAGGAGGGTTTGCATTATGAATAATATTTGTATTTTCACTATGAATATTTGTATTAAAAGCAGAATGCGAATCGGGTATAGAATTAAGTAAATAATCATACGATGACTTCAACATTTGAAAAGGAATTGAATCGCCCTTATTCTTATCTGGGTGTAACACAAATGAGAGTTCTTTATATTTTTTATGGAGAGAAATTTTTGTATATCCACCCTGAGGTGGTTCACCAAAAAAACGTACAGCCATAAGATTCATATTCTCATTTATTCCATTCCTTTCTTGATTGTGTTTTTGATATTCAGATTCTATTTTCTCAGTTGAACGTTGTGGTGACGCTTCAGGAATAATACGTGGGCAATATTCATCGGGTACAGTTACGTTATAAGCACTACGGGAGGTTTCCTTCTCATGTTTTTCTCTTTTCCAACTTTCTATAAATAATGGTATGGCACTAGATGGCAATCGTATCATTATTTTTTTAATTTGTTCATTGGAAAGTCCGAGTCCTTCTAATTCATATTGAATCGGAGATGCTCTCATCGTTATTAATTTGATATTTGTAATTAATTGTTAAATATAATGAGTCACAATATAATTGTTTCTTTCTTTTAGAGTCATATTTGACCATAACAATTGAATTCTGCGTTTGCATCTTTTAAAATTACAAATATTTTCACCAAAATCAGTATAACTCATCTGTATAACCAAATAGTCGTTATATTTTTGAATTTGTTTTAATATATTCATTGGTGAAGAGAAAAAAAATCTTGAAAGAATTGAAAACAACATATTATTGCTAGTTAAATATTCAATCAAATCTATTTCCCAGACATACCACGCGAAACCTTCTAAAAAATGTATATGATGTTTTACTAACGTATTTTGAATTACATATTCTGATATATATTTTAATATAAATTTTAAAAATTTTGAATTCATAAATTCTAAACTTGTATTATAATGAATAATATCATAACATAATTCTTTATTTTGAATCGCTCTAGTATATGGTTCTATATTATTTATAATTATTTCGTTTGGTAATACTTTCAGCAATTCATTCATTCAAATTAATTAAACTATTTATATTTTTTTAATATTATATTGTTAATGTTCTAATATTATTCTTATTTTTATAGAGAAATTTTGATATTTTTTCTATGGTAATTGAATTATAAGACGGATGAATTAGTGTCCTAAACACTAACTCATATGTTTTATCTTCCTCGGAAGATAATCTTTTTTCGAGTTCTACTTGTTTTATAGAATACTTGTAATCATCGTTTTTGTCTTCATCTTTCTTGTTATTTAAAAACATGATTGCTTCAATATCTGATAGAAAACCTCCACACATGTCTCTATATATACCTTTATATACCCCATTTTCATTATATAAGGCATTTTCTGAATCGTAAAGACATTCTTCTGTAACTACATAAATTGGTACAAATCCTTTATTTAATTGAAAATGATATGATAAGAAATTTAAAAGAAAATGCTCATAATCGTGTGTGTTTTCTGGTTCCATTGTTTTTAAATAATATTTCAATACGAGTGTATTCATTTTTATAAATAAAGAGAATTGATAAAACACCGAAAAATTAAATTTGTATTTGTATTTATTGCCCTGTAATTATATAATGATTCAAGAACTGAAACCTATTATAGAAAGAATACGAATTTTGCAAGATAAAATAGTATTGTATTCACAAAATCCTACTGATTCACTTCGTTTATGCATTATAGACTCAATCGAAAATGAAGAAAAAGCAATAGATCTTATTCAAAATAAGAATGAATCGCCATTCTCGTGTTCGTGTATTCTAAATATTAAAAATCTATTAAAGGAGTATGACAATTTTATAACTAAATAATTATGTACCAAATTGAATATGAGAAAGTATTTGAAATATATAAAATACACTGGTTAATACCATCTTTAAAAGCTAGAAAAGAGAATCAAATGAAGTACTTTTTAAATTATATGAATGAGAATTGTTCTATAAGTGATATACGTTCATTATCTTATGAATCTACATTAGAAGGTTATTTTGAAGTTTTACATTATATATCAGAGGAACTTCTAAAAAAATATGTAATAACAACATATTGTAGATAGATATTCTAAATGAAATTTACTTTATTTTTTTTGTATCCTATGTTATCTTTTTCAATAGTTATGCAAAGTCCCAAAAGTAAATCATATTATGTAGACAACTGGGAAAATTTTCACAACAAAGTAACAAAGAACATAAATGAACATCCTATTATAAAACAAAATAATTATACAAATAATTTTGCTAAAGGTGAAGCATCTCTGATAGAACAACAGGTATTAACACAGCAATTTAGTGTATTTACTCAATGGTTTCTTGTGTCTCAGTTATTAAAAATAATAAACACGCCAGATATTTACGAAATGCAAATTCAAAATGAAAAATTCAATTTTAGAAGTTCCCGATTTGAAAAGTTTCTAGAATTTGCTAAAAAACTAGACTTATCTTATGAAGAATTGGGAAAAAGAGATTATGCGAGTTTATACACTCTGTATTTTTGCGATGAACTCAATCGATTATATGGAAGTGACGATACAACCATATCGATTGCATCAACATATGCATTTGAAATATGGATTCAAACAAATTTTTGGGATGAATTAATAGAAGGTTTTGAGAAAATCAATGAAAATCGTAAATCCGCTGGGGAAGATAATCTCCCTTTATTTTTTTGGACCTATAATTCTAGAATGGAAAAACAAAATGGAATTCATACAATACACGATCTCAAAAGATTGTATGTAAACGGCCATATAGAAGACGAAGAAAAATTTATTTATATATCTCTAAGGTTACTTGATGCGATTGACGTATTTTGGTCGAATTTAAATAAAACAGAACTTTGCAAATCGAGCTAATCATTCTCCGCATATCCTTCATATTCATATTCATTTCCTTCGTGAAAATTCTCATTTAAGTTATCGGGTTCCACATCGTCTTTCAAATCATAATCATCAACATTCTTCCAAACCGCAGTCATCCCCAATGCCCATCTACCCTTCTTGAGTTGTTTCATAATTCGGTCGACCTCTTCTTCGTCCTCATTCAAATTTGCACCAACTCTTAAAAATTCATCTCTTTCAAGTTCAGCATTATACGCTAATGCTTCTTCTAATGTATTCTCGGTATAACTTTCCAAATTAGAATGAAATATATATGTCTTTTGAGTCATTGTTGTCAATGTACTCTTCATCAAATGTATATATTCATTGTATTTTAAATATTCATCGTTATTTTCCGAAATGTAAACTTCATTCATGAGATGTTTACACGTATATAACCATATATTCATGTATACTATCTCATCGCCTGACAAATGAAGTGGGTCTTTTAAATGTTCGACTATATGTCCTAATTCTTTATTCATTATATTTTCAAAATGGTGTATTTTTTTATTTTGTAAATCTTTATCAACAATACCCATATGTTCTAGTTCCAATGTCCATAAATTAACAATCTCTAAAATATTGTTTTGGTCTTCTTTGTGCCACATTCGTATCTTCTTTTCTATACCTGGTAATATATCCCAAGAAGATGGTATTTTATCCAATGATGATAAATATGTCTTATTTAAAGCCATTTTACATACTTCGTAAACTTTTGGTATATATTTTCGTAACACATATATTGATCTTTTCATATCTTCATTAAACATCCAATCTTCAAATTCTTTAATAGGTTTCGTAAGGTCAGCTTTCTTCATTTCTTTCCAATCAGATGATAGATTTTGTTGTAGTATTTTGCACCAGTCTTGTATATTTTTTTCAACATTTTCTTTTGAATCTTCTAAAACATCAATTATTTTAATATTTGTGTGCTTTAAAAATGGCATTGTGGTGGGTGTAGCGACTTTAGGTTTTTTGGTAATATTATATTCACCGTTGTAATATTTATTTTTTTCACTTTCTTTATAAGAAGATTTGTTATTATTATTTGGTCTAAATCCGATCCATTTATAAGAATAATCTGTATTACCATCGCTTTTGAATGTATTGTAAAAATTTATATTCCAATATTTTGAAGAATTTTCTTCGATCCATTCATTAAACATATCTACATCGGGCTTTTTTTTGAATGCATATTTCAATACATTTTCTAATCCAGGTGTCTTGCTAGATTTTGTAATTTGTTTGAATAATGAATTACCATATATGTGAATTGGATATTTAGATTCCGAATAGATAGATGTAATAACAAGTGTCGCTATAATACCCATATATCTTTTTTTTGAACTTTTTAAAACGTATGCATATTGTGAACTTCTATGAACTTTATCGTTCCATTTTTTAACATATTTTTTCATTTTTTCATCTGGAATGTTAACAAGTGGCAATATATTATCGAGAAGTGTTTTGGGATTGGAATCAATCAAATTAACCCATGATGTAATAAGTTCCACTTCTTCCTTCTCTTTACTTTTTTCAAGAACTTTACTACAATTATGAATAATATCCTCTTTATTAATTGATTTTACATGTGTAATCTCTATGATTTCATCAAAAATTTCTGATATTTCATTCTGTGCAAAAGGTATTGTTGTATTTTGTTTATAATTAAGATTTTGATATTGAATCTCATTAAAATTTACACCTTCTCCAAATGCTCTTTGATCATTATCTACATGAAGTATTTCACCATTCGCTTTACTTATCCAACTACCTTCACCATCCGGTTCACTCCATCGTGTGAGCAAAGTTTTTAAATGTGTAGACGCTTTATATGGTTCTAATACAATAAGTTGCTTTTCATATTCATGTCTTGGAATACTTTCTTTCCCTGTTTTTACATCATAATACCATAAATAATTCTCAAGAGACCGTGGTAACCTAAGAAATGCACCCGAATTTAACATATTTAATCTATTTGTTGCAGATTCCTTTTCATCTAGTTTCGAATAGGAATCCCATATGAGAAGACTTTCCATTTCATAATATTTATCATTCTCTTTCTCTTCTTTTAAGATTTTTCTCTTTTTAAAAGGAGTATTCTTCTGCTTAGGTATATACTGAGATACCTTGCCCGTGCTATATGATTTTATTAAATTTAATTTATCAGTCTCATTCTCGATATCACAAAGAGTACTTTTATTATTTACTTTTTTTTCATTAAAATTGGTGGGTATCCATGTTTTTTTACCTATTTTATTAATCTTGAACTGATTGTATTTATTATTAATTTTCTTAAATTCACCAAGTCTAGGTCGTCTGATATTTGTTCGTTTATTCGATTCTACAGAATGTAACATATTCTTATACAAATCATCTACGATCGTTTTGCTATCTTCTTCTTTATATTTGTTTTGTAAAATATACATCATGTAAGATTTTTCCCATACTGTATTCTGCCATAATTCCAATTCTGGAAAATCCCATTTACCAGTATTAATAATTGAGGATTCTTTATACAATTCGTCTATTTTCTTTATTTGATTTTTGATATCGCTATCTATATTAATTTTAGATTTGCGATTTGTATCCTTTTTATTAAATCTAAAAGATTTTTTTGATACGATGCCACTTATTGGTTCTATTATTTTTTCTTGGTTTGATATATCGTATCTATTAAATTCTTTATAATATTCATAAGGTAAATCTTCTAAACTTATGGAATAATAATTTAAAAATTCTGATAAATATAGGTTTGATTTTTTAAATTCACTTCTAAACTCTTTTGGTTCTGGTATTAGATTTTCTTTTGATATTTTGTTCCCAAATGGTGTGTAAATTGCATCTATTGAATATTGATCGCCTTCAAAGAGTTTAATATTTTTAGTGCTTATTGTGTTACCTAATCTATTTGTTGAAAATTGAGGAATATAAAAACTATTTAATATTTTTACCTTTTTACCATCTTCTAATATTGCTTTGAAACCATCTAAATCACCCAATATATCATATTCAATACTATTTTCGCCAGGATAAGTGCTTTGATATTTTACAGAATTTCTAGCCCAAGTTATATATTGTCCATTATTATCTAAATACGATTCGTGTTCGTTTGTGTAAAAATTTAAAATATCATTTTGATACATATATTCTTGGTTATTTCCTAATTCTGAGGATGCTACACAAGATATCATTTTATTAGATATATATGGTACAAAATGTTCCCAATTTTGAATGTTATTTTTCCATTTATTGATAGGTATATCAGAATAACTGTATATTTCGTTTAGCGACTGGAAGAATCTTTCAATTATAGGATTTCTTTCTTTTGATGTTTTAATTTCAGGAAACATATTGGACATAACTTCATATATCCATTGACTTTTTTCTTCATGAGTAAGTTCGCGTTCATTTAAAGGTATTACGGTTTCTTCGTTTTTTTCGAAATATTCCTCTTCTATATCTTGTTCTTCGGTTTCTTCCTGTGATTCTTTATATAAATCAACTATATCTGACTCAAAAATCTTCAAACCATTTTCTAAATTGATACGTATTTCTTCTCCGTCTTCACTATCGAAGTCATCTAAAACTATATGAGAATCACCTATATCTTCGACTAAATATCTTTTACCACGAAGCGTCGATTCTGAATGAGATACAACAATTACAACATCGTCTTGTTCTATTTCTCTATCATTAAGAAATGTTCTTGTATCATTTACCTCTATTACTTTCAAATCACTTACATCTAAAGAATCATGCGTTGTACCGCTCTCTGCGTCTTCCAAAAAAATTCCAAACCAGGCGTCATTTATTACACTATAATCTTTTGAGAATAAAGTATTTGTTGTTATTTCTACATATTTATCATCGTGTGATATGTAATGTACAAATCCAGTTATTTCTTTTTCATTTATAGTACACTGAACCAAATCTCCCCAGTCCATTACTGATTCTTATATCTTATATTTTAAAAATGAATCCTTACAAAATTAATGTTATACATTCAGAACAATAAGACAATCGTATATTTAATCTTAAATATATCAAATAAAAAACCATGAAACCTAAAACGATTTATGATACAAAAATCTCAAAGGTATTATCATTACACACATGGCATTCTTTCAATATGAACGATACATGTAATATGATTCTCAATATAATTGATGAATCTTTTGAGAACAAATACACTTCAACTATTAAAGATTCTATTCATAAATTTGTAACTAATAATAAATATATTTCAAAAGAGGACAAGAACACCTTGCAAAATGAGATTTGTGTAACATTTCGTAAAATATATTTAGCTAAAAAATACACATATTTGTGGAAATCGCGTATTCGTCAAAAGAATGTTGTATATGGAAATACGAATGACCTTCTATTAGATGAATTACAAGAACATAATTGTATATCTATACTAGAAGACAAACATATATTTAGATTTACAAATACGGATATTATTCAAATATTCAAGAATAACTTCAAAAAATCTGATTATCAAGAACCAATATTAAATTACATTCGAAACCCATACACGCAAACCCTTTTAAATAAGGAGCAGTTGTATGCCATCTACATTGGATATAGATTACTAAAAGCACCCATGCATTGGATTATCAAAGAATTTGCGTGTCTTAATTTTAATACAAATGAAATGCTTAGAAGACATTATAGTTATTTCAAACATAATGCTATATTAAACGATGTAAAGGATATGGATATTGAAGAGTTTAATTCAGAAGCAAAATTTCTCATAAAAAAATTTATTGTGTCTAAATATTATAAAAATAATCGAGATTCATTCTCTATTATAAATTTGGATTCCATTCCTGAAAATATTATTAGAAATAATTTGACCAGTTGTATTGTTAGAGCAATTGAAATGCGTATTTATTCTGGTCCTATCTTCTCTGGTGAATTAAATAATCAAATATCTAAAGTACTTCTTAAATTCTGGACAGAATATCCAGAAATTATACAATTCCAAAAAAGACCTATGAAAACTCGCGTGCCTTCCTGGGTAGACCCTGCAGAAGATGGCGTTACTTACCACAGAGACGGACGCATACTTATCCGCGGTCGAGGGACTGGACGCATGTGGAGGGACTTGCCTTTATCAAATGATGATTTGGATGTTTTAAGAAATTGGCCCGAGGATATGAACCCGACCCTTCGCGAGGACATTATTACACGCCGACGAGGCCTCAGTCTCTCCGATACACCTTCCGACCCGAACGGGGCCACCACCGAGGCAACTGCTGAATTTATAAGCATGCCGCCTCTCGGCTGGGGCCGCATTACACGCCGACGAGGCCTCAGTCTCTCCGATACACCTTCCGACCCGAACGGGGCCACCGCCGAGGCAACTGCTGAATTTATAAGCATACCGCCTCTCGGCTGGGGCCGCCGTACGTTTCGGCGACGGAACCAGGATATCGACGGGGGCGGGGATATAGATTCTGAGGGCGAATTGGTTTTCAGATTTGATCATATCCCAAACATCTCAGATCCGTTTAGACATAGTGCCAGTTGGCTTCAAAGACAGAATGCAAATGCTGAAAATATAGAACCATTTCATTTTAGAGCAACTGTGAACTCGCCCGAACACTCGGAACACTCAGAACACTCGGAACACTCTGAACACTCAGAACACTCAGAACACTCGGAACACTCGGAACACTCGGAACACTCGGAACACTCGGAACACTCGGAACACTCAGAACACTCAGAACACTCGGAACACTCAGAACACTCAGAACACTCGGAACACTCGGAACACTCTCACGACATTGGCTACAATATTACTAATGATATTGGAGAAAACGCCGAAATCTATAACCAAGATGTTATTAGAAATCATGAAGAATACAAACAAGTCTCATATCGTTTACAAAGAATCATGAATATGATTCACAATTCAGACAGCAACGAAGCAGTAAATACTCAATCTTTACAAATATATAAAGATATAGATAATATTGCAAATTATATATTATCATTAATCAACAAACAAAGGAATGGGATTGAATTATCTTTTCACGATAAAATAACACTCGAAGACTATAATGATTATACTATAAATAATCAAAACAATTTGAATACTTGGATTTCTAGATTAATACCTCTCTGGGCAAATCGGGACGGGCTCGCCCAAGAAGATGTAGAAGAATATATTAATATAGAATCGTATATATCGTATCGTGTAGAACATGATATCATTCCCGATGAAATGACTTTGGACAATCGTGATGCAGTTGAGGAAGATAGTGCATTCTTTACACAACTTGAAAGATTAGACCGTCTTACTATATCTGGTGCATCTATGGAAGAAATAAATCGATTCAGAAATTGTATTATTGACGAGCATGGGGATAGAGCAATACAAATGTTAGGAAATACAATGTATACTACGGATCTAAATCCACTACCTCCAAATCTTGAATATGAACGTGGTACCTGAGGAGGGCGATGATGACTTGGACGAGAGCGGGGTAAGGCCGTCAAGGCGAACGATGGCGACGTCGTCGGTGCCATCATGGATCTCCCCGCGGACCGTCTAATAGTACGCCGACATATTTAATGAAATGATTAAACCATGATTTTCATCTAATATAAAAATTTTTTTAATCTTTATCAAATCGTATCACTCATCATTCGTATCGCTCTTGTTTTTATATGATAATTTAGATCCTGAATCCGTCTGTATATATCCGTTAATAACCACCTTTTTTTTATGAATATCTATATGACATGGTTTACATACCACTACCAAATTATGTTTCTCGTTTTTATGTATATTGTCAATAAACCCATTTGTATCAGCCGTACATTGAAACAATATATGATGTGTTTCAAGTGGAAGATCGTGACTTCCTGAAGGCTGATACGAACATATGCTACAATTCTCCATTAATAATGCTCTATTATACCTTGATGTTCTCGTTTTTTTATTAGATAAAATAGGATTCTGTAGTAATTTTGTATTTCTTTCTATTTTCTTTAAAAATGTAGGGTCTGTGCATATTTTTTTACCAACGATTACACCATAATCTCGTCTTTCAGGGGGGCCATCTGTGAGTGTTCTAGCAAATATCAAACTATTATTCTCAGAATCAACTTTCAAATGTTTCACATAAAGTCCAGGAAGAGATTTGGTTGATTCCAATTCTAAAAGCTGAAATAAATGAGTTGCAAATAAATATGACGCTCGTTTTAAAGAGAGTGTCTCCAGTGTACTTGCAACAATAATTGTTGCCGAATTGCTTTCTGTGGAAGCACAAAACTCATCTGCAAGAACCATGCTTTTTGATGTAACATCTCTAAATATAGTATTTGCTTCTCTCATTTCGCAAGTAAATGAAGAATGTCCGTCTAAAATACTATCGGAATTTCCCATTCTCAAAAACAATTTATTATATGGGGCCAGTACCATACTCTTAGCAGAAACCCACATTCCAGATTGTGCCATAATGATATTTAACCCAATGCTCTTCATAAGAGATGATTTACCAGAAGAATTAACACCATATAATAAACAATTAGAATCGGAACCGATTTTAATGTCATTTGCAACATATTTCGTTATTTGTGATTCGAATAATCTCTCAATAATAGGATGTCTTATTTGTTTTGTATCTATGAATCCTTCGTCGTGTTCAATAATAGAAGGTTTCACATAATTATATAATCTTGCAGTTGTTGCGTTTGAATAAAAAACATCGACATTCGTCGCCCATTCTTCTATTTCGTATAAAGAATCGCCATAGTTAATATATAAATGTGACAGTATATTTTGTAATGTCCTGTTTGTTATTTCCAAACAATTTTTTTCATTACGAATAAGTTCTTTTGAAAGTTTATTACTTTCATCAAATGTTATAGATGCATATGATGTCTTCGATTTTGATATTTTAATACCTTCAAATCTATTTCCTATTTCTTTTTCACCTATTACATTTTCAAGAACGGTTGCCCTTTTTTTGGTTGTAGAGAAATAATGTCCATCTTTATCCGTATATGTTTTTTTAATAAAATTTGTTTTTCCCTTTTCAATTAATTCGGAAAGTACCTCACAGTGTTTCTGAAACTCATCGCGAATATTTTTTTGTCTATTAAAAAGAGCATCCAACTCTTCAGATACTCCTTCCTTGAATATATGAGTCCCAGATGTACCACAATTCGAAAAGTGAAATGTTGACTCAAATTCATTCATAAAATTTTCAATTTTGTTCCATAATGATTCTGTTGGTATAAATAACACATTATTTGCTTTAAAAAAGTCATAAATATCACGTATTTTTATAAAAGAAGACTCTAATTTTGGAATATGATGTGGTAGTAAACTCTGCAATGAAATAGATCTTATGAACCTCTCCAAATCAATCAAATTAAGGTTTTCTTTTAAAAAAGGCAAAAGGTTTGGTTTGTTTATAAATTCCTCTATTTTATTATGTCTAAAAATTATATCTTCGTGATTTGTTAATGGTTTGGATAAATTATTTCTTAATCTACGGTTACCACCCGGGGAACGTGTTTTGTTAAGTATAGAAAATAATGTTGTAATATTTTTATCACCAAAAATTTGCAACTTGTCAAATACACCATGATAACATTTCATATAGTCGGAAGAATGTTTTGTATGTATATTTGGTTTCTTTATATTTTTAACAAATTCTCCGCCCCTGGATTCAATAAATTCTAATAATAAAATCATGGCACCGATATCACCAGTTGTGCATTGTTCTAATTCTAAATTAGCATATATATCTTGATACAATGTTACAAACCTTTTGAAATATTTCTCTAATGCAGTTGTTTGATATACTTTGGGTTCTAAAATAGTCTTCTTTAAATCTTTATGATGTTTCTTCCTTACATGAACCAACGATTGGGATACCTCTAACTTTTGTTTTATTTCCCGTATTTCTTCTTCAGTATATTTCATATCATCGTTTTCGGTTAACATAAGTAAAATCTCATTATAACCATGGCTTTTTAATGATATTGCACATTGTTCGAGATCAACACCGCCTACATTTTCAATATAAATATTTCCTATATTTCCATCATATATGCATACATACGAAAAATAAACATGATCAATCTTCTCTATCAATATAGAAACCATGAGAGAAGTTGATTCTATATCCGTTGGGTCACTTGTGTTGCATCCTGGGGAACAAACACGAGTTACGTCTCTCAAAATAGTATTATTTTTACCTTTTTTTTTAAGTTGTGTTACGTATACAATTGTATATCCGTTCAGTAATAATTTTGTTTCAAATGGTTTATAACTATGCATTGGATAACCTGCAACATATGCAGAGTTATTCGTTTTATTTCTACTTGCGATTCGTATGCATAAAATTTCTCTACAAATGTTAAAAGGTTCATAGTTCTCATCGTGTCCCAATATTTCATAAAAATCACCACCTTGTAAACAAACAAACGTTTTTGGCCCATATTTCTCAATAGCTTTTTGTGTATGATATATATACTCATCTGTCATGGACATACCGGTTGTTGCTAATATATTATCTGTTGTTTCATTCATTGTTTATAAAAAAATATGAACGTATATTACCTCTTAATACGTGTTTTGATTTTAACTATGTTTCCTTCTCCTTCGTATAAGTAAATGCACTCAAACACTTTAGAGCAATATTGCTTACCAAGACCAAGTTAATTTTTGAATTTTCAAAACTAAATACATATATCCATCGTAATGAATTACAATGAATTCCATTAACCATAACTTGACTATAAAACATATATTCCTTGAAATTTTTGGGAACACACCACTCATAGTATTCATATGCTGCTGCATAGTGAATCGTAATCCATAGCATATATATACTCAGAGTTTCAACAAGTAACCGGGTTGGTGCCCATAATTGTTTTAATATGCTTTTAACACATACATTTGTCATCATTTCATCTAATATTTCAAAACAATCAGATATCATTTTTATTTTAATGTCCATATAAAGGTTTGAGCACCATAAAGTCACGCAGAAAAGAATGTGAATTATTCCTTATAATTAAAGGATTTTCTCTTTTTTCATATATTACATCATTCATATCCAATTATATTATAAAAACTATCTATATAACTTTCTTTTTTTATTATTTTAACAATTTGTAATGCTTCATTAGATAATAAAGGTGTAATTAGAGACCATATTGTATCAAAGGTATAAGGAACATTAATGAGTTCACATTCACACGGTGTATTGTTGTTTTTAAAAATCGTAATAAATTCTTTTACTAAATCAAATTCTTGTTCCACAATTGATAAAGATATATTTTCTAGATTCGCAATTACTTTATAATTGACATCCTTATAATTTATTAATATATTCTGAATTGTAGATTTGAATAATTCGTCACCGTGATTATTTATATCTGTTCGTTTTTTATTCATTATATTTTTTAATTTTATAAACTTCTCACAATTAATATTTATTTCTTTATTATTACACCACAATATTCCTTTAATGTATTCTTTATCAGTCATATAAATTATACTATTTATTTAATTAATCTAATATTACACATTTGAATATTACACATTTGAATATTACACATTTGAATATTACACATTTGAATATTACACATCGATATAATTAATACTATTATTCTAATTGTAATAATATAAAGTATTATTCTAATTGTAATAATATAAAGTATTGTATTTGCGGTAATTTTAAATTCTCAAACCACGTTAAATAAGGTGTATAGTAATGTGTGTTATATGGAAAAAACAGGTCATAGAGCACGATTTATTACCACTATATAAATCAAAAAGAATCAAAAAGAAACAAGATTGCAATGATACATTTCTAAACTCTATAGTTGATTTTTTATGGGAAGGTATTGTATCATACAGTATACGTTCTTTAAATGAGAGTTTGATTGATCATAATATAGAAATCATAGAGCCAAATCGTCTTACTTCGCCAAATGTTATATTCATAAATTCAGGATCTCTCGGTGATTCTCTTGAAATATTATGCGATGTACATTGGAAATCAGATATACCATTGCAAATCAGATCATACATCCTTGGATTAGCACCCTATGTAACATTAGATAATATTAGTATATCCGGAAGATTTATAATAGAATTAAGAAATAGACTTATAAACCCACCTTTCTTCTCAATATGTAAAATACAAACGGAAAAGACACCTCATATAACGATTAACGCAAGTACATTTAACTTGGAAATATGTAATATAATATCTCGTACTTTCAAACGTATTATAAATGAGAATATAGTATATCCAAATGAATTACACATAGATCTTACAAATAATAATATATCATTGGGACTTCAACCGAAAACATTTCTAGGGAATTTATATCTTGATATTACAATTGATCATGACATATTAAATGTGGTAGGCTATTACTTTATTAGAATTGTATTTGGAAACTGGGAAAAGGAAACGAATTATTTATATTATATGTATAATTTAAATAAAATATCTTGGAGAGATTTAGAAGTCCCTATATTTTTTGGATATCTACCCAAAATATCGATTGAGATATGGAAATATAATTATATGTTTCCAGACAATATAATAAAACATATAAATCTAGAAAATGGATATGTTAAAAAAATAATTGATGATGAAAATACATCTCAATATTATAAAAAGGGAGGTATACATATATTGACAAACTGGAAATCAACAAAAGAGATTATGAAAACAGAATCTGCTATATTTATAGATGTTATAAGTTGGAATTATGTAAATGAAACTAAAAAAAAGAAAAAAAAATTCTTCTTGAAAATTATTGATACAGAACATTCTAAGAAAAATACAAAAATTAAAAAAATGAACGGTCCGTTTAGCTTGAAGTTACCATTCTCAAAACCAAATACAATTGAATTACAACTTTGCTCGTTCTCTACCTTTACTAAATATCCAACTATTCATTCTACATACTTACTTACCCTTGAATATGCCGCCAATGGATGCAGACACACTCTTCATACAATAGAATTCAAAGATAACAATCATAAACTAATGAATAATACAATACTTACAATGATGTGCAATATAAGGACATATAATTAAATTTTATATAATATATTTATGTAAAAATCTATTAAATCCATTGTTTTTGGGTTTTATAAAGTCCGTATACAATACTTCTACAACATTTTCTACATCTTCTTTTGTAACGGTTAATAATATAATCACACCAGCTGAAACCATAACAGGAGAAATTTTATTATCCAATGACTTTGTTTCAGTAATAAAATGATATATAATAGGAATCTGTGCAGATATTAACAATATCCCAATTCCTAACCTAAATATCGTATTTAAGACGGGTCTATATTTCAGTAATCTTTTGGAAGCACTTATTCCTAACCACAAAGATACATATGATATTACTAATAAAATTGACATCAAAATGTTTATAATGTAAAGCGTATTAATATACATTATTGTAATAAATATATTTAATAATGTCCTTTGATTCAAATGAAGTAGTAAAATCTTTAATTAAAGAATATATAAAACCAGAATATCCATTATATAAAGTAAAATATGTACAGACATTTGTTGTATTCGATAACATAGAAGAATATAATTACTACGATTACAGTGATATACATTTACAGTCTAATATTTTAACAAGAATAATGGAATCTAAGGAATGTAATTGTGGACTCCAGCATAATATTTGTACATCTTCAAATGGACATACTATATCTCCTGACGCTATTAATAAATTTATGACTAATAAAAAAGAAATAATAAAAGAACATCGCGGTAAAGATCATATTACAATAATGTCAATTGATAGAATTGCATAATTGATACCATATGTTGTCGGAATTGAGATTGGAAATTTGTTACCGTCTCATATTACGAGTCCTTGTGTAATTAATATTATTTCCATTTAATTATTTATAAATAGTATAAGACCAAATAATATCACTATGTAAACAAATAAATTTATATTAAAACCACTATGGGAGATAATTTGAATCAGTTAAACGATTTATATGTTGGTTTAAATGGAGAAATGACATCAGAAGAAAGAGATGCAATTACAAAAGAATTTGTAAATAAATTAAAAGATGAAAATACATGTGATATATTTTCCAAATTAAATTTATTAGAAAAGATTAAAATATCTTTGACACATTCCAATTCAATCTCATCTCGAGAAGGAGGACTTATTTTATGTTTTAATTTATACGAAACATTTGGTTATAAAATGGAACAATATTCGACAACTCTTATTCCCACGCTTATTCCTTTATTTGATGATAAAATAAGACATATTCAAATTAAAACAGAACAATGTGTAAATATGATATTTGAGAAGATGAATCCTTATTCTATAGAAATGTTTTTAAAGGTTATTTATGACGGTATGGATAATATATCATGGAAGATAAAGGTTGGAAGTATTGTAATACTTAATAATTTATCCAAGAAACACCCAGAAAGAATTGCACATCTTCTTCCTAATATTGTTCCAGAAGTCACAAAACATGTATGGGATACAAAAAAGGAAGTAAAAAACAATGCTCTTGATACATTATTGTCGTGTTGTTCCGTAATTCAAAATCCCGATATTCAACCAATCGTATCAACACTTGTAGATGCAAATGCGAACCCCAAAAAGAACGATTCTGCTTTGGATGTATTAATGGGAACTACATTTGTATCACAAGTTGGCAGTCCTACGCTTGCTATTATTGTTCCAGTACTTTTAAGAGGATTAAGATCTCGAGATGTGCAAACTAAAAGAAAATGCTGTGTCGTAATAGATAATATGTGCAGATTAGTTCACGATCAAAAGGACGTAGAACCATTTGTAGATAAACTGTTACCAGAATTGAATAGAGTTGAAAGTGAAGTCGCGATAAAAGAAATAAGAGAATATGGAACAAAAGCGAAGAATACACTCCTTAATGCTGTGTCAGAAGGAAATGTCTCACGATGAATATCAAACCATTTATTAAATTTTATTTAAAGTAACATTGACATCATCTGCAAATTTTTTTACTAATTCATCATTTTTGTAATCATTTATGTAATTGATTTCTTTAATACCGGAGGATAATAATACTTTTGCACAATTCAAACAGGGGTAGTGCGTAATATATGCGATGCCTTCGTCACAACAGACACCTCTTTTTGCACAATCAGTTATGGCATTTTGTTCTGCGTGAACAGTTCCTACTTCGTGCCCATCTCGCAATACCTGTTCGTGAGGACATCCAGGGAGATATCCATTGTATCCTTGTGATATAATTCGATTATTTTTGACGATAATACACCCAACATTTAAACGTTTACACGGAGACCTCGATGCCGTTAAATAAGTAAGTTCCTTAAAATACTCGGTCCACGAAGGGCGTATCCTATTTGTACTCAATTCCATTGTATATTTATATTCGACATACGGTTTATTGTTTAATTATCTAAACTTTTGCGGAACATACTTGCTACAAGATATTCAGATTTTAATATCTCATCTTTTGATAATTTTAAAAACCACGACGGAAAACCAGGTGCAGTATGATATATGGGTGTTAATTTTAAATTGGATGTGCAACGTTTATCAAGAAATTCAGTTGACAATGCTCTTTTGTTGGTCCATTTTTCATTATCATAATCACGATCTATACAAGTAGAAGGTACGTGATAGTAATCCCACTTTTTTGTTTTTAAGAGCGTATCAATGCATCCCCATAATAAAGTCCTCCCTAACATGTGATAATTTTTAGGTATTTCCATGTTTTTTGTGCCGTTCTTAAGTATTTCGTCCGCTCTATTCAAACACTCTGTTACCAAAATACCATTTGGTCTTGATACTAACGCCCAATTTGCAGGTTTTGGATACCCAGAGGGGTTTGTAGAACATGTTTTGAAATGACAACCAAAACCTATAAATTCATATTCCTTTAACTTATTTATATATTCTATCAAATCTGAAAATACAATAATATCAGAATCTAACCATATACCCCCATATTTTTTCAATAAAGCCAAGCGGATATAATCCGCTTTCTGAGGTATCCTTAGATTATTAATATCTCGTCTTAATTTCGGCAAATACGTATATACCGATTTTTCATCTAATAAATGTACTTTAAAGTTTTTTGAACAATGCTTTTTTATAGTATCATGACATAGATCGATATAAGTCGGTCGGTTTTTTCCAGATGGCGTCTCCCAATATAACCATATATGGTTCATATCTTTCACGTCATTATCTGATAATTTCTTAACATTGTTTTGTGTATGCACAATTGTGTTGTATCTATATATACATATAATTGCAATAAATTCTACCAATAATATAAACAATAACAGCATTTTTGAAAAATGTGAATATCTACCAATTGAAAAAAAATTACCTTTTCCCATTAAGTTAATAATACATTTAATTATATTTCGTAAATTTCAAATAATTGTTCTATATAATTTACTAATACCAACCAGCCTTCATAAAAATCTCTCAATGGGAATTGAACCCATGTTGCCAGAATCAAAACCTGGAGTGATAACCATTACACTATGAGAGAAGCAAAAACGAACTTATATAACAATTTACTAATACACTTTTATTTTCCTCCAATCCTTGATATATTAATTTACTTCCTACTACACATAAAAATTACATGCGTTTACTAATTCCTAATAATGTTAATATCATTATTACTATATATTAATATTTTTTATTTTCTTATTTCTTAATTTTTTATTTATACCATGCAGTTATCATATATCTTTCTCCACAACAAATTTCGGTAACAAAATGATTCATTTTATTTCCTTCTATTAAAAATATTGTGACATATCCTAATTTTGGAATAAATGTGTGTGTAATATTTGTATCATCACCAAAACAAAGAACTCCTCCATAGTTTGCTTTCCAATCTTCAGTAAAACACCACGTTGTTGCGATTCTGCCTTTATTTTCGTCATGATGAACTGTAATAAAATCTCCTGGGCAATATTTACTAATAAAAATTTCGCCGGGAATAATATCAGTTAATCCTGTAATAGTTTCTAATTTATCAACAGTTGCTTTTGATGATAGCGTTATATTAAGGGAACAATTAATACAAGAGCATTTATCAACATGATCATAGAATGTTCGCTGAAACGAATAAGCAAATTGACCTTTTTGTCGAGCATTACATACAATTGCATAAGATTCAGGTGATCTAGTTGTATTTAGATTATCAATCGCCATTTTCCATTCATTTTTTTCATTGGGTATGAAACAATAAGACCACCATTTATATTTTTTTAACGATTCCAAAACTTGTTTACATGTTTCTAAATTAAGTAAATTTAAAGATACAACTCCATTATTTTTAAATATATTCCGCACATTAGATATATCTATATTATTTATCATAATAAAAGGTAGCGTTTTATTATCAGACATTTATTAGTTATTAGTTATTAGTTATTAGTTATTAGTTATTAGTTATTAGTTATTAGTTATTAGTTATTAGTTATTAGTTATTAGTTATTAGTTATTAGTTATTAGTTATTATAAATAATTGTATTCAATGTGGAAATATATATATATATATATATCTTACGCATCTTCTGGTTCTTCAGATGGTATCAGCATATTTTCTGCCGTTTTTTTCTTTTACCCTTAGCTTCTAAAAGTCTATTTTCAAGCCTTTCTATAAATTCATCTAATTCTTTTGGTGTAAATGATTGAATTATTTTATCTTCACCACGAAGTCTTCTTGGTAGTTCACTTCCTTTACTAAGAAGTTCCTTTTTTAAATTATCATCAAATATTAATGCCATTTAATATAAAAATATAATATTTTTTAATACCAACCAGCCTTCATAAAAATCTCTCAATGGGAATTGAACCCATGTTGCCAGAATCAAAACCTGGAGTGATAACCATTACACTATGAGAGAAGGAGAAACGAACGTATATAACAATTTACCAATACCAACCAGCCTTCATAAAAATCTCTCAATGGGAATTGAACCCATGTTGCCAGAATCAAAACCTGGAGTGATAACCATTACACTATGAGAGAGGAAAAAACGAACTTAGAAGTTATATAACAATTATATTTTTATGTTTAAATAGTGTTAATGGTTCACCTTATGAAAAGGTTTATTATGATGTCAGCCATAAAATTAACAAATGTTTATAAAAATAAATATGAAAATATTTTAAACATGCAATATATGAATAAAAAAGAGGAAATTAAAAGTAATTTAGTTAAAACATAAACATGGTCTCTCCGTGAATCGAACACGGATCTTCCCGGCCACAACGGGAGATACTAACCATTATACTAAGAGACCAAATACTAATAATTTATACAACAACTAAGTTACTATTAATATATTATTATTTCTTTATATTTATTGTTCACAATCTTTTACACATTTGAACATTTAAAACGCCGAACTCAACACATATTTCATTTTCAAAGTGTGTGATTATATATATATATATATATGTATTATATACATGGAACCTTGGTTTGGAAAAAATGATAAAAAAATGTTTTATAAATATTTAAAAAATACAAATGTTTATTTTGAATATGGTTCAGGTGGAAGTACATATCAAGTATTTTAAATAATATAAAAAAAATATATGCTGTAGAAAGTGATATTCAATGGCAAAATAAAGGAAAACAAACAATCAATCCCCCAGACCCTACGAGTGACAACTACTACTGTGTGTTGGGTGTATGGAGAGACGCCGACGAGACACAATTAAAAAAGGCCTATCGCAAGTTGGCAATCAAATACCATCCAGATAAAAATCTAGATGATAAACACACAGATGAGCACTTTAAGGCCATCTCAGATGCATACAATTGCCTCCAGGATCCAAAACGTAGGGCGACATATGATACAAATACTAAGGATAAATACTCACATATTAATTACATATATGGTGAATTAGATACACAACCAAATACTTGGGGTAATCCAGGTAAAAATTGCACTAATATACAAAAAATAAATTATAGTAATCACATAAGAAATTTAAGTAAAGAAGAACAAGATAGTATTGATTTGGTTCTCATTGATGGTAGATTTCGTTGTGCGTGCTGTATGAAATGTTATGATATAATAAAAGATAATTGTCTCATTGCGTTTGATGATTTTTTTACTAGACCACATTATCACATAGTGTTACATTTTTTCGATATTGTAGAAAAAACAAAGGATAATGGAATGGTTATTCTCAGAAAGAAAAAGAAAAAAAATATTCCAAAAAAACTTATAGAAAAATATGAATTAATTAAAGAATAAGTCGACAAGGACCCCATATTTATCTATATCAATAAATATAGTAGTAAAATACTATAATAAGAAATTGGATACATTATATTTTAAATATGAGAATATTAAATTTTATATGTATACTCTTTAGCTTAAAACATTGTTTTAGTTTTGTAATACCAAAATACAGTATCAATACAAAATACAGTACTCGTGTACAAAAATCCTTGATTGATCCTACACTAATGCCTGGTTTCACAAAAGCATTGGTTGTAAACAGTTTTGGATATTATGGTATAGAAAAATCGAACCAAACAAGTTTGACACGCGAAGGTTTGCTTCATAGTACAGGTCTTGGTGTCGGATTGATGACATTTTTAGGTATATCTGGGTATACTTTATGTGTCTCATATTTTATTTTAGGGTCATTTGTAACTACAATAAAATTTGATCAAAAAAAGAAAGAAGGTATCGCAGAAGGAAATAATGGCATGAGAGGGCCTGCAAATGTATGGGGGAGTGCCGCAGTAGCAATGATGTGTGCGATGTGTACATATATTTTTTCTGATTATTCTGAAATATTTAAGATTGCATATGTATCATCTATTTCTACTAAATTAACAGATACCTTCCAAAGTGAGATAGGAAAGGCTTATGGAAATAACACCTTTTTAATAACAAATCTTGAACGAGTTCCAAGAGGAACAGAAGGTGCCATCAGTTTAGAAGGTACTGTAGCGGGTTTTTTAGGTGGATTCCTATTAATTTTAGAAGCTTACAAATTACACATTATACACGGATATGATTCTATATTCATATGCTTGATATCGTCTCAGATAGCGACATTCTTCGAATCTTATATAGGTGCAACATATCAAGATAAATATTTAAACAACGAAATGGTTAATTTTATAAATACATTTATTGGTGCATTTATATCGATTATGTTACGAATAGCATCACAATAATTGATTTGTTACATTTACTATGTTTTTTTAATATGTTTTTTACTATGTTTTGAGATTCGTTTCAAATTTTTATATACATCATAATTTGCTTGTTTAAATGATATCTCGTTATATTTCATATTGTTTTTTTTAAAGAATTCAGATACGTAATATTTACCAACTTTATTTTGACGAAATTGAGGCATTGTGGGAAAAAGATGATGTTCTATTTGAAAGTTAAGATAACCCATCCACCAATTTGTAAACCAATGGTCATAAATATTAATGGTATGTTCAGATGCAGGTATAACCCACCCATTATTTTCAGTATATGCGTCAGTAGTAGTATGTGATACAGTGAATGTAGACAATAGAATCACCGTACCGAGCAAAGATACTATATGAAACATAACAATAGATGATACGATATTATAATTACATAAACCAAAGAACCAACAATACAACGCCAGTGAACTTATTTTTGTAGTAACATATTCCATTAGGTGTTTTTTCCTGTAAGCAAACATAGGATACGATATAAAAGACCAAACAAACCAAACAAGAGGGTTGATAACTGTCCAATATAACATATGCTGATTTTTAGTAAAAAATGTATGGTCTTTATTCTCAAACAATTTTTCATTAAATGCCACAAGAGGATGTGTTTTTAGATCTTTATCATATTTTATATTTTGAGTATTCGCATGATGAGCAAAGTGTTGATCATTCCAAAAACGGTAGTTTCCTCCCATCAAAATATTAAGGTAAAACATTTGCAACATAGTATCCATCTTTGTATTGCCAGTAAAACTCTTATGACCACACTCATGTTGGATCCAACCACACTGTACATAGTTTATAGCCATAATGGCAAAACTAGATATCTTGAAATTATTATATAATAATAAACCCGCAATAGACCATAGACTCGTATTCATCCCTATTCTTTTTAAAACATGCCAGTAACTAGGTTTATAAAACCCATCTTTTATTAATTTACGATTCAAAACATCGAATTCCTTTTCAACTATATTTCTTTCATCGTTTATAATTGTATATGGAAGTGTTTTTAGCAAAGCCATTGCCTTTTTGGATCTCATGTGCATCGCATAAAAAACATTTGTAGCATCTATTTTAGAGTCTTCTTTCCATTCGTGTGTTTTTATTATGGAACCGCCCGGATGTTTGAAATCTTTTAAATCATATAATTTGTCTTTTATTGCAAGTTTCATTATTACATAGTGTTGCAGTTATTTTATATGATTAACACGAACACATTATTATTTATAAATATCTAATGGAGATCAATCGTAATTATTTCCAATCAAACGATTTACTTTCATCAAATCCGTACGATGAGATGATAAAATCATCTTTAAAAAAGGATAAGTGTGCAATTTCTAAAAATCGTTTTCCTCCACCACTTGAAAGAAAACATATTGTTGTAATAAATTCAGCAGAAAGAGTTCTTGAAAATGAAAGTATGTGGAACTTTAGAGTTAAAATGAATCCATGTAATTCTACTCTTACGAAATCTCCTGTTTACGAGAATAATCCTACACTTAAACAGACAGAAATACAGAAAAAAATGGGTATTTTAGGAAATTGGAACACCACTTATGAACCGACCGAACCCAGTGGGAATATAATTGGTTTTGATTATATAATATTTCAAGGAGAAAAAGGATGTAAAATAAAGCAGAATTATAAAAATATTATAGAATTCAACATATTACATGTTGAGATTCCTCTAAGAGTTTTAGAGTACTATAATTTATCTTTGCAAACTGTATTTTTAGAAGTATCCGAATTATCGGGTTTTAATAATATTCAAACAACTAGTAATATAGATACAAATGCAAGTTTCGTATTAGTCAATACAACAGGAGCGTCAAATGGTACATCTGTTATGTTTACTTCACTTGAAAGTATACATTTTTTTGTACCAACGAATCAACTGGGTTCATTATCAATACGTACAAAGATACCATTCGTTACTGAGAATGATATGATTGATACGATTTCAATAAATAAACTGATATATTCAAATACTAGTAAAAAAATATCAATAAATACAATTGACACGGTTCAAGATATATTTAAAGTGGGAGATTCTATATCTTTCGACTCCACAACATTTTCCGATTTAAATCAATTATCATCGAGTGAATTAAATTATCTAAATACAATAATATGTGATCAAATACATTATATAAATTCAATTTCGAATAAAACAATTGAATTAACTACTGATTTAGAATATATAAATGTAGATTTTGATATTATACCTGATATATCAAGACAAATATCTGGAACGGTTACAACTGAAATAAAACCTAAATTATTAAATTTGAGTTTACAAACACAATATATTGTTAAGATTAAAACAGCTGAAAATGTATAATATTTATTAAAGTTAATTTATTTAATTTTAAAACAATGAGACTTTTAATTAATTATTTATTTTATATAATTATTTATAGCGTTTCTCTTTCAAATGGAAACAATATGACAAGAATTTCAAAACCAAGAGTATTTTCTAGATTTTTAGAAGAAAATGTAGAGAATAGATTATATAATTTTTTAAGTGAAAATTATATTGATAATTGTTATCAATTCTTAGAAAAAAAAGACCATCTTTTATTAAAATGCTGGGGAGATTATTGGGGTATTAAACAATTATTCGAAGTTGACATAATAGTTCACAAAGAATATCTGAAGCGTATTGTTCAATAATTATAGTTAAAAATATGATATAATATCTTTTTTATAATTATATTTTAGAATGGAATTTCCAGATGATATATGGACCTATATAAAAACGTATGTATTTTATCCCAATTTATGGCAATATCCTATAAATATAACTTTTAATAAAATGTTAAAAGAAATTCCTAATACGAAATGTCAAATAACATCATCTCGTCCTTTAATGTTGATATCTCAATATAAATCATGTGATAAATTTCTTAAAATTTATGAAAAATTACAATTGCCATCTTTTTCTGTATTATTGATAACATCATATGTACTTGTACCTGAGGAAGACAGCGAAGATAGTTTTATAATGAACTATAATACGTACTATGATGTTAGAAGTTCTCTTAGTATACAATAGGAATGAAATCGTTTCCAATTGGTGAAGATACATCTAAAAACATACTCATCATATCTCCCAATACTTTTTCATTTACATCTCTATTTGTATCTGATGTATGACATATATTTGGAAATCTGTTCACTTCAACATAACGAATATCATACTCTCCACTTGAATTTTTAATTGGAAGACTATCTACACCTAATAATATATATTTTCGTTTGGAGCTTTTTAATACCATATTATTGAACTTTCGACATATATTTGCAGATGATTCATATAATAATTTTAATAATTTACTATGAGTCCCACGTGGTTTAATTCTTGTTATCAATTCCAAATCTTGTACCTTTACACTTCCTGATTTTGACCAATAACCATTATGACTTACTTGTATATTGAAATCATTTGAATTTTCTTCATATTTCTTACCGTGCACAAATGCTAATGATTTTTTATGTAACCAAGCTTTTTGATTCCATATAAGTATATAGCTTCTGATAACATATTTGCGATCTTCCCATAGATCAATTGGTTTTATCTCTTCTTGAAATATATAATTAATACCTGGAGATTTAACAATGTTTTTTGAATGTTCACAAGATACTGCTTTTCCACCTGTTCCACCTCTTGATTTTATAAACCATAATTTATCTGGGCTATGCAATTCTCTATTTGTATTGAATTCATCAAATGAGGAATAACTTAAAGGTAAATATTTATCTCCTTTCATTATCCTACAAAATTCTCTTTTATCGTCTATTCGCCACGTATCAGGATCGTCCATTATAGAAAATATATCCTCTTCTTTGGCTCCATTTTTTTTTAATTCAAGACATTTATTACATGATAAACGCCCTGAATCAAAATATGTAATCAATGTGTTATTGTGTAAATTTTGATTTAAATAACATTTAATATTTTCATACGCATTCAAAAAAAGCAAATTACCTCTATTTGTTGATATGTTCTTTTTATTAAACACCATTATACTTTGACAGTATGATTATATACTTATATTTTACGCAATAATATAAAATTTAAAAATATACTATCAATTAATTCATCATATTATGGCGAAATGCAACAAAACGTTCAATGTTATTGATGGTACATTATGGTGCACCATAAAAGATAATATGAAAGAACTAAATATTAATATGTATTTACTTCTAAATATCAAAAGACTTTGTAAAAAAAAAAATAAGAAAAAATATGAAACATACAATGAAAAAATAGCTCGAAGAGTATATGCAAATGACCAGTTTTCAAATGTATTAAAAAATTTTTTGGTAACTCATGGAAAAGGGAAACATATCGTTTTTATAGACCTAAAAAATGTAACAATTACACAATTTCAAAAAGACATGCCTTATATAAAAAAATTAATAAATGATTCACAACAATGGGATTTCGATTTTGCAAGTAGAGTTATTATTAAAAACCCACCCTTTTATTTAGAAAAGGTTTGGAATATCATAGTTGCGTGTTTATCAAAAGAGATAAGAGATGTAATATACATAGAATCGTGTAATAAACCTTATATATCAACTATTGATCATTATTAAAAAAAAACGAATATGCTAATTTTAACATTTTTTTATAAATATATTTTTCGACATAATCAGGAAATATATCGATTTTGGTAAATTTTAAATCAATAACACCTATCCCAATTTCTTCTTTGTTTTTTTCATACCAATGTTCAACAAAAATATCAATCTTTCCTGACCACTCCTTCTCTTTTTTTTCATCTTTATTAGTGTGTTCTTCAACCATTTTTTGTATTTTGTCACGTTTAGCCCGATTCTCTTCCTCAAGTCTTTTTATTATAAATTTTAATTCATCACTCGAATAACTTTGATTATATTCAAAACAACTCGTAATACTTTCATCTGTGCATTCTTTTTTTTTATTTCCTAAACACAAACCCATTATAATATGTCTCACATAATAACACTATTTGATAATTAAATTCTACGAAATTTATATATTTAATCCATTTTTATTTTTTTTTGACATAGTGGACACGGAATATTATTTAAATTTGGATCTTTATTTAATGTTGTCAAAACCCATTTTTCAATACAATCTTTACAAAAAGAGTGCGAACAAGGTAAATCACATATCGTGTGTTTTATACTAGAAAAACAAATAGGACATTCTGATTTCTCTAAAACAGGTAAATAACTTACTTTCTCTTTAAAATTATCTAACTTTGTATTTATTACATCTGTATTTTGTTCAGTTGTATTTGTTTGAGTAGTATTTCGATTCATTTGCATGCATAGAAATAGATGAACATAGTAATAATTAGACAGAACATTATTCATACAAATCTCACAAGGTATGTATATATTTTCTTGCTCAACTGTATTTGGTTCATCATTTAGTTCATTATTTGAATCCACATTTAGTTCATTATTTGAATCCACATTATCATCAAATATAGATTGTAAAAAATTATTAATTTCTTGATTATCTTGATTTTGATTCATAAATTGTTTTATTATATCTTTAAAAATATAATAAAACAAACTAAAAAAGCTAAAAAAATATAAAATATGAGAATTTGATTTAGAAATTATATTATTTAAATTAAAAAACAAATAAGTATTTTTTATTATATCCATATTTTTAGAATTAATTACTATTTAAAATACTTATTTAATACTTATTCTTTAACTTTTTTGGTCTAGGTAATTTAGTACCAAGATTTCTTTCCAATTTATTAATAATTTGAGGATTGGGTATCGCTTTACCCGATTCATATTGCTGAATAATTTGTGGTTTTTCATTAATACGGATTGCCAAATCCTTTTGTGATAATTTTTTAGCAACACGTGCATTTATTATAGCTTTGCCCAATTCTTGACCCGATTTTTGAATTTTGAATGTAGTCGTTTCGTTGTCTATTTTGGAATTTTTACTTGCATTGGGGTCTATTTTAATAGATGTCAACACAGTTCTTTTATTTGATGTTACTTTACTACGAGCTGTTGACCCACCTATATTTACAGGATTCCAATCTTGATGCGACATTAATATATTAAAAAAAAAAAACTTATATATTTATACACATTATTACATATTTATTCACCTCGTACGAGATTTTTCATTTCTTCGTTGGGATATTTGTATGTAAGGTCGGGTTGGTCCTCCGATCCATCTTTAAGAACAAAAAAATCTCCAGTATTCATACAGAGCTGATATACATTAAAATTATCTTTAATATCAAAATTATTGTTTCGTGTTGAAAAATTGACACTGATACTTCCTTCGTTTCCACTTATTATTCTATGAAATATTCCTGCTGGCCACACAACCATGGCTGGGACCATCATAGTAGAGTTTCTCATTCTTGTATATCTTGTCTGGTGTTATAACAAACGATGCCTTATTTTTTGTCTTTGGTTCGAATATATCAACATATCGAGATCCTTGCAAAACCATTAAATTATCATCTTGACCGGTGTGCATATACCAAGGTCTTTCGACATTATCAATTGGACCAGGTGAGATTCCATTTGGACCATGTATCACACGATCTATTCCAGAAATTTTGGGAATATCAGAAGGGACGATTTCGTCAAATAATACGTTAGGTGTTTTTCGTAGCTGTCGCAAAGGTATTAATCTATACATACTATAATATATAACATGCTGTTTACTTTATATATTTATCTTTGAATTACATCACATAATTAAGGAACGACGATTTGTATATCTTGCATATCATTCTCTTTATTATTTTTTGTGTTAGACTCTAGATCACCATCGTCACCATTTTTTAAACAACGAATGCGAATTTGAACGTATATAATTATCATGAGGTTCATAAAAGATAATATATTTGCAACGATGAATGGAACGGATTGTATTAAAAATGCAGAGGAACCTAGGAACATGCATGCTGCAAATTCCATTCCTAGAAAATACAAATTTATCTTTGAAGGTTCGTTCAATTGTTCACGGATGATAGGAGTTAATCTAATAATTAGGAAGAATGCTCCTATATACCCCAATATATCGCTTAAAATAATATTCATTTCTTGTTATGACCTTTGTGATATTTCTTTTATATAAACATATCCAATCATTTTTATTTTAGACAACCATATCTATTTGTTTATCATTCGTCTATCATTCGTCCATCATTCGTCTATCATTCGGAAATATTATTTTCACTATTTCTAATCAAAATCGACTCATTCTTTTTTACAAACATATTAGAATATGATTTGCTTGAATTTTTATGTAAAATAAATCTCTTAAAATTTTCCATAAAATCTATTATTTCTTCTACGTCACGTATACTGATTGAATTATATAATGATATTCTACATCCTTTGGAAGTATCCGAAAAGTGATGACGAGTTCCTATGAATCCAAATAAATCACAACTATCCGAAAAATACCCAGATAAGTCATGTGATCCTTTTACATTAAAAATAATATTTGTTCGGCTTCTAAACGCCTGATCTATTTTATTAACATAAAATCCGTCACTATTGTCTATATATTTATACAATAAGTCACTTTTAATTATATTGCTTTTGTGATAATAATCTAAACCACCGTTTTTAATCATCTCTTTTAAATTTTTTAATGTAAAATATATAGAAAATACAGATGGAGTTGGACCTTTCAATTTGTAATAATCCCTCCAATCCATAACACTGGGTATGTTTTTACACGTGTCTTTAATTAATTCCTTTTTTAAAATAACTAAAGTCGAACCAGAAATACCTAAATTTTTAGATAAAGAAGAGAATAAAACATCATAATTGTTTATATCCATGTGTTTACTACCTAATATTGAACACGAATCACAAACCAGAAGATGTGTATCTGGTTTAAAAGATAATCCATTTTTATATTCTATACCATTTACGGTTTCATTTTCACAATAAAATGTAAAGGCGTATTTCACATCATCATCCAATTCTGATTCATGATTTACAATTTTAACTTTACAAAGTTTACTTAATTCATCAGCAGCCTTTTGACTCCAATATCCTGAAACAAGAACTTGAACTTCAGAATCTTTGTCACATAAATTATAAAATAAAGTAGTAAATTGATGTGTTCCTCCACCATTCATATAAAAACATTTATAAGTTTTAGGTATATTTAAGAAATTTATTGTATTCTTTATTGTATCGTTATATAAAGCTTTCCACTCAGGATCAAAATGAGAAAGTTCACAAATACTGGAACCACTATTATTATAATCTAAAATAGCTTGACTTGCGTGTTTCAATACATTTTTAGACAATTGGGAAGGACCTGCGTTAAAATTAGTTTTAATTCGTGTCGTACCTAAATGTCTATATAATGAACCCAACCTTCGAGGATGCATACAATATATGTTCCAGTTATGGTTAATTAATAAAAATGAATTAAGATATAATTGATATATATTATATGAAATGTTAGAAAATGACGTTACAAACAAGAAAAATAAATGCAATTGCTATTTAACTTCTCGAGGATATATTATAAGAAAATCTTATCTAACTCCTAAAAGAGAATCGCAACTAAGGAAGGACCTTTCTGTAGCTCCATTTGAGACGCAAAAATATATGACGACATATGGACCACCCCCAAAAAAATTTCCAGTGTTTATGGAGAATCGTGCAAAATATTATGTGCCACGTTTCTGGGGAATAAAAGAATATGGAATTCCAGAATACGATGAATTAAAATATTCAGGGGAAGATATAAATGTAGAATTTAAAGGAACATTGCGTCCGCACCAAGAAATTATAGTAGATCAATTTATACCTTCTATAACAGAAAAAGGAGGAGGTATATTAAATTTGGCATGTGCTCAAGGTAAAACTGTTTTGGCATTAAATATTATATCTAAAATGAAAAAGAAAACACTTGTTGTTGTTCACAAGAAGTTCTTAATGGATCAATGGATAGAGCGTATTGAAATGTTCTTGCCAAGTGCACGTATAGGATACATACAAGGGTCTAATATCAAAGTTGCTGATTGCGACATTGTAATATCCATGCTTCAATCATTGTCTATGCGTAATTACGATGAAAAAATATTTTCTAAATTTGGAATGACAATCATTGATGAATGTCACCATACTGCTGCGGAAGTATTCTCTCGTGCATTTTCAAAAATTTCAACTCAATATATGATAGGTCTTTCGGCTACATTGGATAGAAAAGATGGGTTAAGAAAAGTATTTGAATGGTACTTGGGTTCTCCTGTTGAAATAAAGTTACCAAAAGAGACAATTGATACGGTTGGTGAAGTTCATAGTCACATGTTACAATTTAGTGATCCTAGTTATCAAATAGCAACATATAATATTAGAGGAACCCTTAATTTACCTAAAATGATCAATACAATCGTAGAATCTCCTAACCGTTTGAAACTGATATCTAATATTATATACAAATATCACAAAGAGTATCATCGAAAAATACTTGTATTATCAGAGAGACGAGGTCATTTGCAAAAAATAAAGCAATATGTGTATGAAAAATATGCAATAGAATGTGGTTTATATGTTGGTGGAGAAAAACCAGCAAATTTAAAAATTGCAGAAACAAAAAAAGTCATTTTAGGAACATATCATATGATATCTGAAGGATTTGATTTAGCAAGTTTAAATACTCTCATATATGCATCTCCCAAAACAGATGTTGTCCAGGCGTCTGGTAGAATACTTCGACAATTACCCACCGATAGAGAATGTATACCCACAATTATTGATATATGGGACCAATGTACAAATTTTGAAAAAAAGGGAACTCTTCGGAAGCGGTATTATAAAAAATCTGGTTTTAAAATATCTATAACAAATGATACTGATTTTATAGATAAAGAGTAAGAATCGTGTGAAACGGCAGGATCACTTAGTGTTGATATTCAAAATATAGTTAACAAAAAATATATACAAAGTATTATGAATGAAGATACATTAAAACACATTGATAAAACAAAACAGTATTGGTACGCATATGCAGAATCTCACTACACGTTAGTCAATTCTATACATAAAGAACCATCTGAGACTAACGCAGAACCATCAGAGGAGGCTAACGCAGAACCATCAGAGGCTAAAGCCGAACCATCAGAGGCTAACGCAGAACCATCAGAGGCTAAAGACGAACCATCAGAGGAGGCTAACGCAGAACCATCAGAGGCTAAAGACGAACCATCAGAGGAGGCTAACGCAGAACCATCAGAGGCTAAAGACGAACCGTCCGAGAATAAAAAGCGACAACACAACGATTTAGATCATATTAATAAAGAGTTAAAATACTGGTATGCGTATACTGAATCACATTATTTATAAACTCAAATAATTCTAAATGAAATGATATTTATTATTAATTGGTAAAATATAGTATTTTTCACTATATTTAAACTAATTTATTATAATTTATGTCTTTGTTTCGGAGAATTTCTTTATTTAAGAAATTTGGAAAAAATAAAACACAGCTGTTACAGTCACAACATAGTATCCTAGTATAAAAACTATTATTGTATACGGTTTCATAGTATATTTTATTAAAAAAATATGTTTATATTATTGAATTTTATTTACGATACAGCGTTTATCTAAGATCATTAATTCTGTTGTTTTTTCCAATTTTTTTATAGTTTTTTCAATTCCATTATCATATTCGTGTCTAAATTGTTCATATTTTTTCTTTTGAGAATCGTTTAAACATGTTGACATTGGATCATATTCAGTATCTACTGCAAAATAGGCTTGATCATTCAGATCACGTAAAACATCTTTTTTATTTTTTGAAGTCCATCCGTCATCCTTTTCATATACTTTTAGGTAATTTTTATTAACATTCACCCATCTAACATTATGATTTTCAGGATGATCGGGATTAAAATGAATAAGACCCACAAGACGTGGAATACTTTCATACGGATTCGTTTGAAAACTTTGTAATAATTCTTGTGCTATATACTTAATTTCTTCATTTCCATATGTCTGAAGTGTAATATTGTTTGTTATATTATTTGTATTGTGGAAATTGTGCATATAATTGGTTGTATGGTGAAAAAATGATTTATTTGCATTTTTAAGTTCTTGTATCTCTTTTTTCAAGTTTTGAATCTCAATTGTATATTTATCATACTTGTATTTGCAAAAACGCTGCTCATGTCTCCTTAAACTACTACTTCTAGTAAAACATTTCTGGCAAAAAACACATTCATATTTTTTTGTTTTTTTTATATATTTATTTGATTTTTCATTTGTGTGCCATTTGTGTGTCATTTTGTGTGCCATTTTTTGATTTTTAGAAGTTTGAGTTGGCGCACATTTGTGCGCCACTTTTGAACACTTTTTGTTCCATCCTTCTTCATTTTGGTTTTCGTTTTTATATCTTATATGGAATGTACTATATATAGGTGTATCTTTTAATAAATCTTCAAACTCTCTGCACATTTTGGACCTAGGAATATTTGAAATTTTCGGAGGACATATAAACTTTTTATATAGGTGATTTCTATAATGTGTTCTAATATGCGTCGTGTATCCACATCGTTTACATTGATATTTGACCATATAATATGATCTTATATTTTTTTTATATTTTTCTTATATTTTGCACATTTTGTGTGTCATTTTTTATAAGAAAAATATAAGAAAAATATAAGAAAAATATAAGTTTTTTTTTATAGGGGAGAGAGTTTTTGAAATTTCAAATGTTCACCCCAGAACTTTTTTTTTTTTGATAGGTAAGCCACCTAAGTGTTTTTTTGGTGATTATGAGCAAGTAGCCAAAACCCATTTTTTTTTTGGTTATAAAAAAAAATATAGATTTCATTAACAGGTAAGTACATCAAAGAAGTATAGGTCAAATATAGGTGCGTATTTTTTTATAATATAAAACATTTTTTTAGAATTATGAAATGATGACAAATGATGACATATAAATGATGACATAATTCTTCATAAACGTATAGTGTATTTATAGAAGTGAAACCACGACTCTTTATTTTCCCGTTGTACTTTATGAGTATTGTATGAATGATAAAATGATGACATTTTTTACTATATCATTTATTATATTTTATATAACCAATATTTGGTAACGTATTTTTTTGTAAAAGTATATGTAATAATATATAAGAATCAAAATGATGACAAATGATGACAAATGATGACATTTTAAATGATGGCATCAATAATAGTAGAGCGTCATGTATTTTTGTGTTAACTTTGAAATGAGTACAAAATGATGACAAAATGATGACATATGATGACAAATTATGACAAATGATGACATTTTTTGAATAATGTCTTACTGATTTTTAATCAAGATATAAAATTGAAACACACAATCTGTAAAGCGTTACATAAAAAAGTATAGCGCACAAAATGATGACAAATGATGACAAATGATGACATAATGATGACAAAATGATGACATTTTATATGTAAACGAATATGAATATCTATGTAAGATATAAAATTAGCTGGAGTGTTCCATATAATGTTACTGAAATTCTTTTATCTTATATGTTTTGCACAATATATAAAATAAATACATGACATTATTATCATAACCCAGTGTGTATTTTTTAATAAGATATAAAATTAGTTGAGATGTTTCATATACGGTTACATGTTTTAGATGACACACAAAAATGCTTATAGTTATAAGATAAATAATCAGTGTGCACACGTTTAGACTCTATGAGAATACATATGTGGTAACAGAGAGTTATGTAAGATATAAAATTAGTTGAGATGTTTCATATACGGTTACATGTTTTAGATGACACACAAAAATGCTTATAGTTATAAGATAAATAATCAGTGTGCACACGTTTAGACTCTATGAGAATACATATGTGGTAACAGAGAGTTATGTAAGATATAAAATTAGTTGAGATGTTCCATATACGGTTACATGTTTTAGATGACACACAAAAATGCTTATAGTTATAAGATAAATAATCAGTGTGCACACGTT